>ENA-UOOR01000011-UOOR01000011.1-fermentation-metagenome-genome-assembly--contig:-NODE-11-length-273648-cov-18.906116_pt1 | contig 273648 bp, 208 predicted proteins | sample MGYA00245780_ERZ724029 | MGnify/ENA primary metagenome ERZ724029 (study PRJEB28704, sample SAMN03018315) | fermentation metagenome | biome: anthropogenic terrestrial biome; feature: soil...
AAGATAGTCAATGAAAATCCGTTCTTCACAAAATCAGGTGATTATACACTTAATATAACACTTTCCCTTGAGAACCCAGTTAACGCTAAAATTTATAAACATATAAATCGAATTAATAGCCTTTCTAGATTTGAGAACAGAACTGCAATTATCGTCAGCGACAATAAGGTTATTATTAAAGGTGAAGAGGTGATTTTAAAATACTCGAACAATTCTATCGAAATTCAAATTCTGGCAGGAAATAGCAGCCTAAATTATATTTTTGGCAACGATCTGAATTTGCGAGATCTGGATCTTGGTGTTGCTATTATTAATAAGAATGAGATTGTTGCAAACTTGAGTAAAGATTATCCTGAAGTTGATTATCAGCTCCTGCCATTTTATGATCGTGACTTAGAATTTGTTGGGAATAAGTATAGTTTTATTTATGATAAAACACTAAGTAGAATAAGGACAGTTTATGCTTATGATGGTAGTTTTCTCAACCTCGCAGTAGAAGGTAATTACAAGTATGAAAACTACCGGCCGCAACCTTATCTTTGTGCGATAATATCAAAGATTTTCGCAAACATTGGCTATTCACTGGACAATGCGATTGAATCACATCCGATTTATAAATATGCTTATATTGTACATGCAAATGACTCGCTGGAATTTTCTAAAATGCTTCCAGGCTGGACAGTAATAAAGTTTTTAGAGGAGATTGAAAACTTATTCGATTGTACAGTAGTTGTAGACAATTCTAATATGCATGCAAGTATCATACTAAATTATCAGTTCTATTCTTCAAGCTTAGAAAATAATATAATTATGCTTGATGATTTTGAAGCTGAAGTCGAAGATACAGACGAGAAAATGCAGCATGAAAAAAATATCAGCTACAACTTACCTGATTCGCCATATTACAGGTATCAAAATTTTGACAAGATTTTACTTGATAGCCTTAATGTAATTAATATAAATACTGGGAGTGATAAGCAGAACATTGATGAAATAACCACTACTATTAAAAATAAAACACCAGATAGTGTAAGATCAAGTCAAAGGGTATTGTACAAAAGTAACGCACTTCAATTTATAGAATATGTCACAGACAATGAAAACATAAAAAAAGTAACCGCAAAATCTGTTAACGATTATTCTCCAGTGAAAAATAATAGTTCAGATGAATTTGATGTGAGTTTTGATATAATCCCTGCTGAATTCCATAGTTTGTATTTTCAGATTTATTTAAATATGTCCAACTATTATATGCAATTACATTTACCTGTTGCGAAATGCAATGAAACGCCACTTATATATGAAGAGAAGGATGGCGTTATTACAAATCCTCTAATACAGGATATCATAGAGGGTGACAAGACTGGCAGTAAATTAAGTTCCGGGAGTAGTCAAATGTCAATTGCTTTTTATAATAGTCAGTACAGCAATAGATTTTCTGAACAGGAACCGGGACCAATGAATGATCAAAGGCATCCACTGAGCTATATAAGATCTATTTCAGAAAGTGTCAAATTAACCGGATCTAACTACAACTTCTTATACGAATACAATGGCAAATATATTAATCCACTATCTCTTAAATTTTTGAATGAAGAAATTTACTCGAAAGGGGAGAAGATTGACAGGAAAAAGCTTTATAAAATACAATTTGTTGACAACGGTGAAAAGCTTGATCCTAAAGACATATATATAATAGGCAATAGGAAATTTTACTGCAGAAAAATAGAAAAGAATATAACTATTGACGGATTCGATGAGATTATTGAGGGTGAATTTTATGCTGAAAAAGATTAAAGCAAATCATTAAAATACTTCACCCCATCTTGTTTTGATTCATCTAGAACATGTGCATAGATCATGGTTTCTGAAAGTGAACTGTGTCCGAGTATTTCCTGCAGTGCAGTAATATCTTTTGATTTTGCAAGAAAATATGTTGCGAATGTATGCCTCCCTGATTTATGTGTAATTTTCTTTTTCACTTCTAATTCTGCAGCTATATCTTTCAAATATCTGTTCATTGTCTGATCTGCAGGCAGATTGTGAAATATCTTTCCTTTTTTCCTTGTTCCGACTATATTCTTGACAATAATTCTTAAAGGCTCTGATACCGGTACCATAATAGGTTCAGGTTTTGAGTTTCTATTTTTAACACGATAGTATATAAATGATTCCTGGGTGAATTGCTCTAAACTCATATTTTTTGCATCCGTTACATGCAATGAAGAGAAGCACATAAAAAGGAAAAACTCCAATGTAGTGTGATACTTGCTTTCAAAGACTCCGTTTTTATACGCTTCCATAAATATCTTTAACTCATCCTCTGTCAAATATGTATAGCTTGGTGAACCTCGCTTTATTTTGAAATCAGAAAAAGGGTTTTCATCCATATAGCCCATTCTGTAAGCTGCAAGCACATATTTTTTGAAGATAGTAAGATTCTTATGAACTGTATTGTCACAGTTTTTTAGATCCTTTTTCAGATAAATAAAGTATCTGTTAAGCCAGTCCTCGGTAATGTCATCAAAATGAAGATCTGGTTGCCACTCTTTGACTTTATTTATAACGGATTTATGTGTGTAGTTTGTAGTAACCTCATTACCGAAATTAATATTTTTCTTGTTTGAATTGATAAAATCAAAAAAAGTAGCATAATCAGAGGGCCTGTTATAAGCACGTAGGAAGGCATCACGAGTGAGAGTTTTATTACGTAGTCGATACCTTACAAATACATCATTAATGCGTGCACGTATGTTTTCAATTATCCTGTTTTTATCTTCAGAATTGATGTCAGTAGATTTAACTCGCATTTTCTTTGAGTCCCAGTCACGGCTATGACATCTTACTTTTGCTGAGAAATGCACCTTATCTCTTCTAATGTAAAAACAAAACCATACAACACCATCCGGTGATGATTTATATTCACGCAGGTATATCCTTAGATTCACCATTGTGGTCTATTTTTGGAGCGAAAAACACAGTTGTAATACAACCGGTCTACGTCATTATGGCAAATGTGGGTTTTTCGAAATAAGGAGAAGTCTTTGTGCTCGTGGTTTAGAGCGAATCCGGCTATTGCCAATTTGACCGAACTAAAGACAAAAGAGGTACCTGGCGGATTTGAACCGCCGTAACCGGTTTTGCAGACCGACGCCTAACCACTCGGCCAAGGTACCGTTTTCTCAATTGAGGATGCAAATATAAGATATTTTTTTTAGTTACAAAAAGGTTAGGGGATAATTATCTATGAAAAAAGCATCCTGAAGGCATCACTTACCTTCCTCACCTCTTTTATTTCGATTGAGAGCTTTTTGTTAAAGCCCTTCAGGTTATTGTGTGGAACGAGTATACGTGAAAATCCAAGCTTATCAGCTTCCTGAACACGCTGTTCAATTCTGTTGACTGGACGTATTTCACCTGATAATCCAACCTCACCGCACAGACAGGTATCGTTGTCGATGGATATATCCAGACTGGATGAGAGTACTGCACTTATCACTGCCAAATCCATCCCGGGATCATTGACTCTTAATCCTCCGGCGATATTCAGGAAAACATCCTTCTGAGCCAGCTTAAAGCCTGCTCTCTTTTCAAGAACAGCAAGCAGCATGTTTAATCGTCTGGCATCAAAGCCTGTTGTAGAGCGCTGAGGAGTTCCATAAGCGGCCGTGCTTACAAGAGACTGTGTCTCTATCAGGAAAGGGCGTATTCCCTCAATTGCAGCTGAAATGGCTACCCCGCTAAGTTCATCATTATTACGCGTTAGCAGTAATTCCGATGGATTACTAACCTCTCGCAAACCCGATTGATTCATCTCATAAATTCCCAGTTCGGCTGTACTTCCATAACGGTTTTTTATTCCACGTAGTATTCGGTACATGTAATGCTGATCACCTTCAAACTGCAATACAGCATCAACGATGTGCTCCAGAATCTTTGGACCTGCTATGCTCCCATCTTTCGTGATATGCCCCACAAGCAAAACCGGGGTACCGCTTTGTTTAGCGTACTTCAACAGCAGAGACGCACATTCGCGAACTTGAGAAATGCTACCTGGTGAGGATTCAAGCGACTCGGTAAATATAGTCTGTATAGAATCAATAATAAGTAGCTGAGGAGCAACATCCTTTACATGTTTGAAAATATCATCAAGATTAGTCTCACAAAGCAACAGACAGTTGTCATTTTCAATAGATAACCTGTCAGCTCTCAGCTTCAACTGGCGGGCACTCTCTTCTCCGGAGACATACAGAGAGCGTGCACCTTTGAGCTTAAGTATTGTCTGCAGTACCAATGTAGATTTTCCTATGCCCGGTTCACCACCAATCAATATTACTGATGCAGGCACCAACCCACCACCCAGCACACGATTCAGCTCCTCATCCATCATATCAATCCTTTGCTCCTCATCGGCTTTTATATCTTTCAGAGGCATGGGTTTGCTCTTGATATCACTGAATGAACGCGTATCCTCTTGAGCTGTAACTGCATTTTTGCGGATAAGTTCTTCAACAAATGTCGACCACTCACCACAAGCCGGACATTTACCCATCCATTTAGGTGACTCATAACCACAATTGCTGCAGAAATATACCGATTTAAGCTTTGCCATTATTCTATCTTTAATTTCTAATCTACTCCAAACCTGATAAGCTGTTGAGCAAAAATACATAATTTTCTTGTACTTTTGTAGTACATATAAACCATTTACCTATGTCTGTTATAGTTTCATTAATATCAAAATCGCTTAATATATCCGCCAAGAACGTTGAGAGTACAGTAAAACTTCTCGGTGAAGGCGCCACAATTCCATTCATCAGCCGTTACAGAAAAGAAGCCACGTGCGGTCTTGATGAGGTGCAGATTGCAAACATTAAAGAGATGAACGAAAAATTCATTGAGCTTGAAAAACGTAAGGAGTTTATAATAAAATCTATTTCAGAACAGGAAAAACTGACTCCGGAGCTTGAAAAGCAGATTAAGGAAATATATGATAGTACAAGTCTTGAGGATATCTATCTTCCCTTCAAGCCGAAACGCCAGACACGAGCCGAAAAGGCGCGCAAGAAAGGACTTGAAGAATTGGCTAAATGGCTTATGAGCCAGCAATCCGGATCTGTTTCAGCTAAAGCATCACAATTTCTGAATGATGAGGTACCTGATGTTGAAGATGCCCTTCAGGGTGCCCGTGACATCATTGCCGAATGGGTAAATGAGGATGCGCAGGCACGACAGACTGTCCGGAATATATTCTCACGAGAAGCGGTGATAACTTCTAAAATCATTAAAGGCAAAGAGGAAGAGGGTGAAAAATATGCCGACTACTTCGATTTTGCTGCCCCACTTGCCAAATGCCCGTCACACCGCATACTTGCAATTCGTCGGGGTGAAGCAGAAGGTTTTCTCAGAGTGTCAATTTCTGCAGATGACGAAAAGTGTCTTGACAGACTGGTTCCCAAGTATGCCAAGTATGACACAGAATCAGCTGACCATCTGGAAGAAGCTGTTACTGATGCTTATAAAAGATTACTGAAACCATCAATTGAGACAGAGTTTGCAGCTCTCTCAAAAGAAATTGCAGATGAATCTGCAATCGCTGTATTTGCAGAGAACCTTCGACAGCTGCTTTTGGCTCCTCCATTAGGTCAACAAAGAATTCTAGGAATAGATCCAGGATATCGCACCGGCTGCAAAGTAGTTTGTCTGGATGAACAAGGAAATCTCCTTCACAACGAAACCATTTATCCCCATCCTCCACAAAACGAGTTTTTGAAAGCAGGCAATAAGGTAGTCAAGCTGGTTTCGACATATAAAATTGATGCAATTGCTATTGGCAATGGAACTGCAAGCCGTGAAACCGAGCGGTTTATAACAAATCTGCGCTATGAGAAAGAGGTAAAGGTTTTCGTTGTAAGTGAAAGCGGTGCATCTGTTTACTCAGCATCAAAGATTGCCAGGGAAGAGTTTCCTGAATATGATGTCACCGTCAGAGGTGCCGTTTCGATTGGACGCAGGTTAAGTGACCCGTTGGCAGAGCTTGTAAAGATTGATCCTAAATCCATAGGAGTGGGTCAGTATCAGCATGATGTTGATCAGAACAAGCTGAAACGATCGCTGGATCAGACCGTTGAAAGCTGCGTAAATCTGGTTGGCGTGAATCTTAACACTGCCAGTAAACATCTTCTGACTTATGTTTCGGGACTGGGCGAATCATTGGCTCAGAACATTATTGATTACAGAAGTGAGAATGGACCGTTTCAGTCACGCAAAGAGTTGAAAAAAGTACCACGTCTGGGACCTAAAGCTTTTGAACAATCAGCCGGTTTTCTTCGTATTCCTGATGCAAAGAACCCACTGGACAACTCGGCTGTTCACCCTGAAAGCTACCCGATAGTTGAGAAAATGGCTAAGGATATTAATTCCACTGTCAAAGATTTAATCAATAATAAACCATTGATTGAGAGTATAGATATAAGCAGATATAAGACTGACTCTGTGGGTGAGGAAACGTTAACCGACATTTTACAGGAGCTTGAAAAGCCCGGGAGAGATCCGCGCTCTAAGGTTCAGGTACTTGAGTTTGACCCCAATATCCGCACAATCAACGACCTTAAGGAAGGTATGATTCTGCCGGGAATCGTTACAAACATCACCAATTTCGGCTGTTTTGTGGATGTAGGTATCAAGGAAAACGGACTGGTTCACATCTCTGAAATGGCAAACCGTTTTATTTCAAACCCGGGTGAGGTGGTTTCTCTTCATCAGCATGTAAAGGTAAAGGTGTTATCTGTTGATATGGAACGCAAACGTATACAGCTTAGCCTGAAAGATGTAGATTAATTTTCTAAAACTCAGATTGATTTTAAAAGACGTCGGTCTGTGTTGTAAACGAAAGTGCGTTTTAAATGTTATTATTTTTGTAAACTAACAAATAAGAGATTTAACGCATGGAGTTACATGATCAGGAGAAAACAGATTCATCTTATTATAAGAGGCTTTTTGAAGGCATTCGTCAGTTTAAGGCTAATGAATTTATTCCCCGTCAGCAGTTTTTTGAAGAGCTGGGACAAAAACAAAATCCTCACACATTGTTTATAGGTTGTTCAGATTCAAGGGTGGTACCCAGTCTGATAACACAAACCTTCCCCGGTGAGCTGTTTGTCGTGAGAAATATAGCCAACCTCATCCCCTATTATAAGAAAGACTCCGACACATATCTTGCTACAACAGCCGCAATTGAATTTGCCGTCAAGCAAATGAATGTCAGCAACATAGTTGTTTGCGGTCATTCCAACTGTGGCGGTTGTGCTGCTCTTAATCAGGATAAAGAACTTAAACATCTGCCGCATACAAAAAAGTGGATGGAGCTTGCCCACCCTGTAAAAAAGATTATAGAAGAAAAGATTGCAAAAAACAAAATCAGCCCTGAACAACGTAGTCTTTTTACTGAGCAGTTAAATATTGTGGAACAGGTGAATCATCTATTAAAATACAGCTACATCAGGAAAAGGGTAAAAGAGGGCAATCTGAATGTAATGGGCTGGTATTATCACATAGAGAAGGGTGAAATCTACAACTACAACCGCAATCTAAGGAGATTTATAAGGATTGAATAAAATGAGTTGCCGGGCTATCAATTTTTGTTGTTACAATTAAAAATCCAGTTCCAGCTGTCTTTCAAAGAGGTTAAAGCTCTTACGGTGATGAATGGTGATTCCGTTCTCACGGATTGCTTTTCGGTGCGCGACTGTAGGATATCCTTTATTGCTATCCCAGTCATATTCAGGAAACTGAAGATGGAGATTCTTCATATACTCATCTCTGTATGTTTTTGCAAGTACAGAGGCTGCCGCAATAGACTGATATACAGCATCACCCTTAACAACACAGCAGTAAGGTATTTCTTCATAAGGCTTAAAACGGTTGCCGTCAACTATAATATGTTCAGGTGTAACTGAAAGTCCGGACAACGCTTTGTGCATCGCTGAAACAGAGGCCCACAGTATATTCAGATGATCTATCTCTTCCGGAGAACAAGAAGCTACTGAGTAAGACAATGCGTTTTCTTCAATTATTAATCTCAGCTCATTCCTCTGCTTCTCAGTCAGTTTCTTCGAATCATTCAATTCTGAGCAATCAAAACCATCAGGAAGTATTACTGCAGCTGCAAATACAGGTCCCGCCAAACAACCGCGACCAGCTTCATCACACCCTGCCTCAACAGATCCGGCTTTCATACACAATTTCAAACGCTCCTCACTTTTCATAATCAAACCCCGCAAACAGTTGCCTTTTCCTTTATATTCACTAACCTATTAACACTCTTTATATCAGATACTTTATTTTGTTTAACAATATACCTGCTTTAAATATTGGACGTATAAATTTAAAAAAATTGAGTTAGTTGTCTTCCGGAATAAAAAACTCAATTACCAGATTATTATCCGCAGGAGGGAAATCAAAAGTGTAATCCTCTTCCACAACACTATTGCCGAGAAACGCTGCAAATGTTTGCACTGCACTCATAAGCTCGGGGTCAGGCTTTTCATCACCACTTACATGAGCTGTATTTAACTTTACAATAAGATCCGTGAGCACTTCAGTCATCACTTCCGAAAAAGGCATACCCATATTTTGCAGTCTGCTGCTTGCCACATTACGGGTGATCGTCTCAAGTCTTCTACGGTACACTTTATCTAAATCAGGATTACCTGGTACATCAGTAACAAATCTCGTTTCAATCGTTAAATCAGTATCACTCAACTTCATGATTCTATATGCAAAAGGATATTGTGCAAGACTTGCTGTCTCAACATCATAAATTGTGTTACCTGAATGAGTTGTTTGCATTGTGATATCGTTAGAATGAAAGTGACCGGTAAAAACTATTTCAAGACCAGCATCAGCAAGAATTTCAGAATTCTTCTGCCACTCCTCTATCAGGTAATCCGGAAACAGAGTGCTCTGATAAGGCAAATGTTCAAGCAGACCATGATGCATCATACCCAACACTCTAATCCCTTTACTGTCAGCATCATTAAGAATATCAAGCATCCAATCCATTGTTTGCTGTTTGATTCTTCCCCCCGAAAGATAACCTTTCTCATATTCATCATATCGATTTGTATCGATTGCCAGGAGCCATGTATACTCATCAATTTCATAAAGATAGCTAAGTGAAGCATCATCCCTCATGAGTGCATCGTCATAACCCATCGATTTGTAAAGTTCAGCAAACTCCTCTTTTGATATATTATCAGCAGGTGTTGCAAATTCACCCCTGTAAGCTTTGGCGTCTTGTATGTTAATATCATGATTCCCCGGAATCACAAAAACCTGTGTACCTGATTCTTGAAGTGGTAATATCTTTTCTAAAAACCCTTCATGACTTAATCTCTCACCGTGATTTGTGATATCACCCGTAACAAGCAATATATCTACCTCTTCACTTATTAAATCGTCAAGAACCTTATCGAATACTTCATGCAGGTCCTTCACATTTCGGCCCGTTTGTCTTTCAAAGACAGATAAAGCCTCTCCTTCAACGGCAAGCTCCGGTGAAAGGTAATGTAAATCAGTTATTACTGCAATTGTGAGAGAATCCGCTTTAACGGAACCGGAAATTGGATTTAGAAAAAGTGTGATTAGAAAAAGTGTAAGCCAAAATTTATTCATCACTTTTCTTTACTTAGATACTGTTTAAGGTTTTCTACCCAACGTTGTTGGTCAAGCCAGCGTTCAAAGGGACTGCACTCGATCATTAAAAAACTGTCAATATGCTGTTCTGAGTTGAAAGCGACAGAGCTGGTTGCTCCCCATACATATTCCACAAGCTCGGGATAGTCAATAAAAGGATTTCTGTTACCCTGTATTTTACTCACCTCTTCATTCCTGCGAACCTCCTTTAAGCTTACCGGGTCTTCCCTGTGCCATTTTAGCAGTAGTTGCAGCGACCAGTCACTAAAGCCCGGATATGATGTCCCGCCCATTTGATCAGAGCTCCATTGTGGAACGATATCCTCATAAGCAGTAACCATATAGAAATATGAACGTGCAATATCACCCTTATATTCATCAGTTGGCTCAAAAACTGTCTGAGTATAATTACCAAAGGTATTTTGTCCAACCTTTGACCCGTTAGTTGACTCCCAAATTGTTATACCAACCTCACCAAAAGGAAGATTTCCGCGACGATTATTCACATATCCATCTGTAGGATAAATATGGTAAAGGTCGGACTCGGGCAGTTTCGATCCGCTCAACCAGCTACTGGGTATAGTATGTTCTCTATTATAACAATCGCCCTCTTTCTTGTATGAGCCACAACGATCTACACCAAAATTAAAGTAATAAGCCGCTGTTCCGGTACTATTATCCGAATACATATCCCAAACAGTCTTATTCCTTCGGGAATCAGTAGTTTCAAATGCTTTCCATAGTTTTGAATATGAAACAACATCCGGGTTCTTTATTATATGAAACAGTGCTGTTTTAAGTTCAGCCCCACTCTTCCCTTCTGCGGAGTTATAATATCCATCGGGAACTTGCGCATGCAGAGACAAACTAATTAACAGCAATATCAAAATTAAATTGCCGTTATAAAAATACTTCATTTCTTATATGATATACGTATGGATAGCAAATATAGTTATTTACTTTACTTGGTCAAAAAGAATGTAGAAAAAAGAGGAAATTATGGTAAAGCTGATTTCAAGTTAACTGATTATGAATTAAGAAGTCTCTCAATTTCTTCCAGATCTGACCTTAAGCTTTTATCCACATCAAAGTAATTTTTTACCGTATTGCAAGCATGCAGAACAGTGGCATGACTACGGTTTCCAACCTGTACACCTATTTGTGAAAGCGATAATTCGGTATGTTTTTTAATGAAAAACATTGTTACCTGACGTGCCTGAACAATTTCACGTTTACGTGAAGCAGACTGAATCAGTTCCTTTTTGACGCTGTAAAAATCAGAAACAGTATCCTGAATCTTCTGAACGGTGATACGTTTTTTCTCAAACTTGATGCTTTGCTCTACCACCCTTCGTGCAAGACTCATATCTATTTCACGATTATTGATTATAGAGTGAGCCATAAGTGAAACTACAATACCTTCCAGATCTCTGACATTCTCTGTTACACTTTCAGCAATATAGTCAATCACATTATCAGGTATTGAAAGACCATCAGATAACACCTTGTTTTGCAGGATCTTCTTTCTAAGCTCTTTATCAGGTCGCTCAAGCTTAGCAGTCAGTCCCCAGCGGAAACGAGTAAGCAGTCGCTCCTCTACTCCCTGCATATCCATAGGAGCACAATCTGATGTCATTATCAGTTGTTTATTATTCTGATGCAGGTGGTTGAATATATGAAAAAAGGTGTTTTGAGTTTTCTCCAATCCCGAGATTTCCTGGATATCATCAATAATAAGTACATCTACCCCCTGGTAGAAATTGATAAAGTCATTGATGGTGTTAAATCTCCTAGCGTCTGTATATTGAACTTTAAACAGATGAGCTGATATATAAAGCACCTTTTTATCGGGATATAGTTCCAGTATCTTTGATCCTATTGCATGACACAGGTGAGTTTTACCTACACCTGAATTTCCGTGAAGGAAAAATGGATTAAAGGCTGTTTTGGCAGGATTCAATGCAACTGCCTCAGCTGCAGTTCTTGCCAATTTATTACTATCGCCTTCAAAAAAATTATTGAAAGTATACTTCGAGTTAATCTGTGAATCGAACTCTGATGTTTCAACTCTGTCGAAAGGACTTGGAACCTTAGCGCTTATTTTTTTATTTGGATTATTATCCATTAATACTGCGGGCTTTTTACTTTCCCCACGCATTTCCACAGCTGTATTACTTTCGGTTTCTACCAGAATCCTGTAATTAAGGATAGTACCCTCACCAATCTCACGATATAAAGTCTGTTGTATAAGATCCAGATATTTGTCTTCCAGATACTCATAAAAGAATTGACTTGGTACTTGTATAGTAAGAACCTGATTATCGTAATTTAAAGGGACAATTGGTGCAAACCAAGTATTAAATGCAGGTTCAGGTATATTATCCCTTATTACATTCAGACAGTTGTTCCATAAATCAGTGCAATTACTATTCATTTAATTCTATTGGTTCAAAAATTGATTTTCTTTTTTCGGATATGACTTACAAATTTTGAAAAAATAAACGAGATAAAAAAATGAATCTTTTTGTTGAAATCCATTTATAAATAAATATGCTATTTATCAATTAAATACAGCTAACATCCTTATAATGTACATATTGCAAGTTCTGGCATTTTCGAAGCAGGCTGATTAACAGGCAGATATAAAAAAACCTTTCAAGCCCTTAAAAATTACAAATATGAGACATAAAAGTCTTCTAAACTCCTACAAACAGAGGGATTCAATCAATTCCCCTACAAGTCCTCTATTTAGAATTAATCTATTTAAGTATCTCTTCAAGATACAAATTTTACTTAAATGCTCAAAACAACTTCAGTCTTATTGTAAGATATCTGTCAGGATTCTCCCGAATATCTTCAAGTAGTTTAGTTGCATTATCTATGGTAATATTTAAACTGTCGTGCAACCTGGTATCATTCATTAAAAGCCCCATTGAATTATCGCTGCTGTTGAATTTTTCCGTTATCAGTTTTAAATTTTTTATAGTCTCGTCAATTGATGCATAAGTACTTTTCAAGTCCATTTGCGAAATCTCACTGCTTACATGTTTCAAATCTCCTGAAGCAGCAGTCAGATTTTCACTTATCTGAGGCAAATCCTTCTCCAGTGAATTTATAATTCTGTTAAAGCTTTTGCTAGAACTGTTAAGCTGATCCACAGTTGAGCCTATCCCCTCAATTGAGCTCACCCACATAGGGTTAGAAATTAGCCTGTTTAATGAATAAACAATAGAATCTATTTTCAAAAGAATGGAGTCCGCTCTCGGCATTACACCTGCTGCACCATCAACCAGGCTTATTTCCCTGTAACCCAAAAGAGTATCTCCCGGCTGCAGATATCTGTCCGAGGATGCTAGTATCAGGTTAGCTGTCGAAGACCCGAAAAGATCTATTCCGTATTCAAGATAACTACCTTCGGGAATTGTAATATTTTCCTCAAGATTTATACCAACTGAAAACTGAAGCGGATAAGTGTCAATCATCTTTATCTCATTGACAAGTCCTATCTGATATCCTTTTATATATACAGGTGATGAAATCAGTAATTTTGATACATCATCAAATACTGCATAATATTGATTCTGTTTCTTAAATATGTTTGATCCTTTCAGAAAATTAATCCCGAAATAAATCATGACCAGACTGGCTAAAAATGCCACGCCTATTAACGCATTTCTGCTCAAGCTACCTTTCATATATTAAAAACCGTTTACTTAACACGTTTCCCATTTTCGAACTCAACTATAAAAGCATCTTTAAATTTCTTCTTAACCTCTCTAAGTTCACCTTTTAACTCATTTATATTACCGGTCTTGCCGTACGTGTACTTATATAAGCTGCCGTCGCTGTAATGATCTACGGGACCTATACCTTTAAATTCGGGGGCACCGTTTTCAAGTTTTTTGTCAGAAGCAAAAATCTGTATCCGATATTCTTTACCGCCAACAGTTGCCGCAGTACCGGCTGAACCCGCACTCGAACGTGATGCATTACCGTTTGAAAAAACAAAACTCTTTTTGTCATGCTCTCTTTTATACTCTCTGAACCCGTTATAAATAGAATTGGCCAAAGATGTCTGTCCGCTGCTGCTTTTCAAATAGTTCTCGTCATGTTTGTTGCTTATATACCCCAATTCAACCAGGATACTCGGCATGGCCACTTCACGTAAAACCAGGAAACCTGCTTGTCGCACATTTCTGTTTACTCTTTTAGAATTTGTCACCAACTGATTTTGCACCAGAGATGCTAACTGTACACTTTGATCCAGAAACTCATTAGCCATAAACTCAAAGATAATATAAGACTCAGGCTCATTGGGATTAAACCCTTCATATTTAACGGAATAATCCTCTTCGTACATAATCACCGCATTCTCGGCTTTCGCAACATCCAGGTTGTCATTACTTCTGTGTAATCCAAGAACAAATGTCTCCACCCCCTGAGGTGAAGTTCTTCTTCTGTCAAGGGCATTGCAGTGAATAGAAATAAAAAGATCCGCCTTAGCCTTGTTAGCTATAGAAGCCCTTTGATTTAGCGCAACAAAATTATCTTTATCACGGGTATATAAAACAGTTACATCAGGATGATTATTTTCGATGAGTTTGCCTAATTTCAGCCCGACTGACAACACTATATCCTTCTCTTTGGACGATGCCCCTAAAGCACCGGGGTCCTTACCTCCATGACCGGGGTCTATCACTACTGTAAAATTCCTGCTTTGCGCAGTCAGTGACGTGGTGTAAAAAAAGGTCAGAAAGACACCCAAAAGCAAAATAAGGGCTTTTATAGATGGTTTCATATTTAATCACTTTTATACAAAAATAGGTATAAATTTTATATTGAAAACTATTTAATGCACTCATAGCGAGAATTTATTCAACTTTGGTAGATTTTAACATGCAATTTGTATTGAAAACAAAAGGGTTAATCTAAAATATTAACAGGACATTTGATGTACATTGGCTATATCATCTCCCATATTTTAGAGAGTGGATAATAGGATGCCTGGGAGTTGATAGAGAATTGATGCAGCTGATGTACCTGTTATGTACTGACAATTCATGTTTGATACAGGGCAAAAAAAACGGGTCATCACGACCCGCTCTCTGTTTAAGTTTTATATGTTCAGTTAATATAACTGTCTCAAGGCATCAATTCAGCCAGTTTGGCATCAAGAGCATCACCCCTGAGATCTTTTTCAATTATTACACCATCTTTATCAAGCAATACAGTATGAGGAATTCCGATAATAGCATAAAGATCGATAACAGGACTGTCCCAATATTGTAAATCCGACATTTGAGGCCATGTCATATTCAGGTCTTTAATTCCTTTTGTCCATGTCTCATAATCCTGATCAAAAGAAACACCTACAATTTCAAGTCCTTTTGATTTATATTTCTCATAAGCAGCAACAACATTTGGCATTTCCTGACGACATGGTCCGCACCAAGCAGCCCAGAAGTCCACAAATACATATTTACCCTGCCCTGCGTAATCCGATAGCGAAACATCATTACCTTCAGGATCTTTCAATGTGAAGTCTGCAAACTTCTTACCCACAGCTACCTTGTCGAGACTCTCCAAACGCTCTGCAATACGCTTAACATTTTCTGTTGATTTAAACGACTCATCTGCAAGATAAAGAATCTCCTTCTGCTGAATGGGCTCAAACATAGAAGAGGATGATATAAACATATACTGTCCCAGCTGGTTACCTATATTGTTTTTCACAAAATTATAGTTCAGATCTGTTAACTGATCACTTATTTTGTCGTATTCTGCATTTATTTCAGCATCAAGTGCGTCAGTCATTGATCCTTCCGCTCTGGCAGTATTGTAACGATCTACTACTTTACGGATATTGGAAACCAGAACACGCTGTTCTACCCTCAAATTGTTGTAGGCATCATTTACCGGAGTGCCGCTTACAGTTATAACTGAGTCGAAAACCAGCTTCAGTTTACCCGGTTCTATAAGTACGGGAACTCTGATTTCGTTTTCATAATTTACATTCTCATCTAATGTTACAAAGCGAAGATAAGTGGTATCAGCCACACCCGAAAAAGAGAACTCACCGTTCTGAACTATTGCTGTATCAGTGACAACCATTGCATCATCAGTCATTTCCTGCAAATATACATTTGTACCTTCGTAAGCAGCATCAGCAACAGTACCTTTAATAGAATAATTTTTATTCTGACAGGACACAAGTAAAACACTTGCCATTATAAATAAATAAATAAGTTTCTTCATTTTAATCCTTTTTTAATTTTTAAACGCAGCAAAGATATGTAAATTATGTATATAAGACTTTTTTTAAATGTTTAATTTCAACCTGCTGCAATAATGAATAATAAATTACGTTTTAAGTAAACAAACAAAATGCAAATGAGTTTATACAAACCAGATTCTTCAGAAGAAAAATATGAATTCATAATTGGCAGTTCCGCGCCTTCAGAACTCACCTTTTCAATCATAAGGCAGTTTTCGGTATGTATGTATATTGAAAAGCGGCTAATTTTTCCTGAAAAATTGATTTCCCTAAATTAGATAAACAACAACCTTAAGTCAGCTTTTAAATGAAGCCCATAAAAGCAGTTGGAGATTTAAGTTTTTTCAACTACTTTTGAATAAATAATTTTGTTAGTTATGAGCACAATAGTAGCCCCGTCACTTTTGGCGGCTGATTTTCTGAATCTGGGCAGAGATATTGAAATGCTTAACCGCAGTGAAGCAGACTGGATTCATCTTGATATAATGGATGGAGTATTTGTGCCAAATATTTCTTTCGGATTTGCTGTTACAAACCTTCTGAAAAAAGTGGCGAAGAAACCGCTTGACACACACCTTATGATAGTGGAGCCTGAAAAATTTATAAAAGAAGTTGCTGCAACCGGCTCCACATATATGAATGTTCATTTTGAAACATGCAATCATCTGCACAGAGTAGTACAACAGATCAGGGACCACGGCATGAAGCCTGCAGTCACGCTTAATCCTCACACACCGGTTTCTTTACTTGAAGATATTATTAAAGACCTGGATATGGTTCTTCTTATGTCGGTCAACCCCGGTTTCGGAGGTCAGGTATTTATTGACAACACATTAAAAAAAGTCACACAACTCAAGGAGTTGATTCTTAAAAACAATTCTTCAGCACTTATTGAGGTTGACGGAGGAGTAAACCTTGAAACAGGTAAAAGGCTTGTAGATGCAGGCGCCGATGCTCTTGTTGCGGGCAGCTTTGTATTCACTTCTGAAGACCCTGAAGAGACTATTCGCCAACTAAAAGCTCTCTAAGGCTCACAATTTTAGATTTCGGAACTTTATTAACACATATCTCCGTTTCGATTTAGTTGCAAGACTACACATTAACCTTTGCAGGGATGTCCACAGGTATAGGGAAAACACCATTTTTTCGTCTGTTATTACCATTAACGGCAGGCATTGTCGTCTGCTATTATTTACCTGAGTTCTCTCTGATAAGCAAGTATTTGACAGGAGCAACAGGACTCATCCTTATTTTGTTTTCGCTCTTTGTAAAAAAAGAGTACAGGTTTAAATTCAGGTGGCTGTTTGGTGCAGGTCTGTTTTTATTTATATTCTCACTCTCACAACTACAATATCAGCAACAGGAACAACATGCTCAGTTCAGCTTTTCAGAAAACGAACAATATTATTTAGGCACAATCACGGATATCCCTGAGACTAAGCCTCGTACTATTGCCTATAATGTGAAAATCAATAATCCGTCAGAGAAAAAAGTAATTCTATATATACAACAATCTGAACAAGCGTGGGAACTGGAGCCCGGAGATGAAATAGTTTTTTCTGCAAGAATCCAGCCTTTTAAAAACTTCGACGATGCGGGTGATTTTGATTATCCCCGATATATGAAAATAAAGGGATACTCAGGCTCTGCCTACATTCCTGAAACAGCATGGCGTAAAACAGGCAGAAGCTCATTCTCAATTACTTCAGCATCACAAAAATTCAGAGTTAAGGCACTTGACTTCTATAAGTCGTTTGAACCGGATAAAGATGCTTATGCATTCATTTCTGCTTTAACACTTGGATATAAGGAAGATCTGACAGATAGTATGCAGGAAGCTTTTCGTGTGTCCGGCACGGCTCATGTGCTTGCTGTAAGCGGATTACATGTCGGTATTATATATATTGTAATCAATATGCTATTCTCATTCCTGGGCAAACAAGGCAGCACTTATGTAATCAGGCAGTTACTGATTATCGTGGTACTTTGGTTTTATGTTTTTGTGGCAGGCATGTCAGCTTCTATTTTCAGAGCAGCCATAATGCTCACGATAAATTGCACGGCAAAAATATTCAATCGCAGAGGATTCACTTATAACACACTGGCAGCAGCCGCATTTTTTATACTTATTTATCGTCCCTTCTCACTTTTCGATGTAAGCTTCCAGATGAGTTTTGGAGCTGTATTTGCCATCTTGTTTTTCCAGCCGAAACTGAATGTATTATATACTCCTACCTGCAAGGTGGTCAAATACATTTACAATCTGTTTACCGTCTCTTTGTCGGCACAACTTGGAGTCTTTCCATTAGTACTTTTTTATTTCGGGACCTTCCCGACATATTTTTTTATTACCAACCTTTTTGTTGTTCCTCTGGTGGGTTTGATTATCTATGCATTAGTACCGCTTATTATACTTAACCTTTTCTCTTCTTTTAATATATGGCTTATCGATTTCCTTAACACGGTCTTTCATTGGATAGTAAAAACATTTGTAGAGACTACATTTCATATTGTTTACATAGCTGAGACACTTCCTTTTGCTCAGATTTCGGATATCAATATCACTGTTGTTCAGCTAATTTTGCTTGTGTTTTTTATTTTCATATCAGGTTATTGGCTGTTCACACGCCGATCAAGGTCGCTATTGGCAGCTCTGTCAACCTTTTTGTTGTTACTATTAACATTCACGTATTCTTTAATTATAAAATAAAAGATACAGAAACAGATTAGTTTTAGGCGTTAAGTCTCACTAAGCAAGGAAATGTGGAATCTTTTCGCTGAATTTTTAGTACTTTTGTATATTAAAATCAAAGATTTAAAACAGTATAATGTATAACTTACCAGATATAAGCGAAATAATTGAACCTCAAAAAGTGGAGCAGATAATCAATCACATCAGCAATTCTGAGAAGATAGTGATTACTACACACATATCACCAGATGGCGATGCAATAGGATCTTCTCTTGCACTTTATCATTTCATAAAAAACAGAGGTCGGAAGGTGACAGTTATAGTACCCAACTCATTTCCTTATTTCCTGAAATGGATGGATGGTGCAAATGATATTGAAGTGTTTGATTATAACCCATCAGCAGGAGAGCGAATACTGATGAATGCTGATTTAATCTTCTCACTTGATTACAATATTTCCAAAAGAGCAGGGGATATTGGTCCCATTATGGATAACTCAACCGCAACAAAAATAATGATAGACCACCACCCCTCACCTGGTAATAATTTCGATATAATTGTATCTAAGCCTCAAATTTCATCAACAAGTGAACTGATATTCAGATTGATATATCAGGCAGGAAAATATGATGAATTAACAAAATCTGAGGCTGAAGCAATATATTGTGGTATGATGACAGACACCGGCGGGTTTACTTATAACTCGGCAGACCCGGAGATATTTGAGATAATAAGCCTGCTGTTACGCAAAGAAATAGATAAGGATTATATTTACTCAAAAGTGTTCAACAACTATTCTGAAGAGAGATTCAGACTACTTGGATTTACTCTTTCACAAAGAATGGAGGTTTACCACGACATGCATTCAGCTCTTTTATACCTGTCAAATGAAGATCAGGCACAATTTCGCTTCAGCAAAGGTGATACTGAAGGATTTGTGAATTATCCCCTCAGCATTAAAGGTATAATATTTTCGACATTCATTCGTGAAGAAGAGGGTATGATAAAGCTCTCTTTTCGTTCGCAAAAATCATTTAGATGCAACGACTTTGCCTCTGAGTTTTTTAACGGAGGGGGACATGTAAATGCTTCAGGTGGAGAGTTTTACGGCACATTAGAAGAAGCCATGAAAATTTACGCTGATGGTCTGGAGAAATACAAGGAAAGATTAATTGAATCAGTTAATGAGGATTAACCCATTTTAAAGTAAAGATATTGTTAAGTTTATGTATTTTTGCCATCAAATATACTTATACAAAAGATAAATATGAAAAGAATTCACTCCGTAATTATACTATTTTCAGTGTTATTGACTTTTGCAACATCCTGCAAAGATCGAATGTCTTATTCCGACTATCTTAAAGAGGAAAGAAAAGCGATAGAACTTTTGATACATAGGAACAACTTTTCAGTTCTTGAAACCTTCCCGAAAAATGGTGTTTTCAATGAAAATGATTTTTATAAAGACCCCGAAACCGGTGTGTATTTTAATATTATTGACTACGGAGATACTACAAAAAATCTTGTACCGTCAGAAAAAATTTTTGCACGCTTTAGTGGAATGTATTTCATGAAAGATACAGTAGAATTCTCAAATCAAACCTCCGCAATGCCTTTTGAGATGGCGTTCGCAGGACCGGTAAACAACGACACAAAAAATTATTATACAGTGCCCGGTTTGGCTGTTCCGCTAACAAGAGTGGGACACAACGGAATAGTAAGATTGATAGTCCCCTTTAATATGGGATCAGCAAACGACAGGCAACAATTTCAGCCCACCTACTATGATTATGTGGAATACAGATTCGAAAATCAGATTTGGTAATATCAGTAAATAATTCGTATGACATTAATAAAATCGATATCCGGAATAAGAGGCACTATAGGAGGTTATCCCGGAGAAAACCTTACACCACTTGACATTGTCAAGTTCACTGCAGCCTACGCTACATATATAAAAGAAACTTCTCAAACGGAAAAGCCGATGATTGTAGTTGGCCGAGACGCTCGCATTTCCGGCGAAATGGTACATCGCATAATAACAGGTACATTAATCGGTATGGGATGTGACGTAACTAATATAGGAATGGCCACAACACCTACGACCGAAATTGCCGTTACTAAAGAAAAGGCAGCTGGTGGTATTATAATCACTGCCAGCCACAATCCAAAACAGTGGAATGCTTTAAAGCTCTTAGACAACAACGGTGAGTTTCTCAGTGCTGAAGATGGAGAGAAAGTGCTCTCCTATGCTGATAATAGTGAATTTTCTTTTGCTGAAGTAGGCAATCTGGGAAAGATATTTCAAAAACAATACCTTCACGAGCATATCCAAAGCATCTTATCACTTGATCTTGTGGATACTGAAGCGATTAAGGCTGCAAATTTTCGTGTTGCACTAGACAGCATAAATTCTGTGGGTGGTGTGGCAATTCCTGAATTATTATACGCTCTTGGCGTTAAAGAAATTTTTAAACTACATTGCGCTCCACATGGTAATTTTTCTCATAATCCGGAGCCATTACCACAGAATCTCACCGAATTAGCATCTCTCACAAAGAGCTCAAAAGCCAATGTAGGATTTGCTGTTGACCCCGATGTTGACAGATTGGCAATATATTGTGAGAACGGCGAACCGTTTGGCGAAGAATACACTTTGGTGGCTGTATCTGATTATGTTTTACAACATACACCGGGAAATACGGTTTCAAATTTAAGTTCATCACGTGCTCTCAGAGATGTGACTGTTCAAAAAGGAGGTAATTATTACCCTGCAGCTGTTGGTGAGGTAAATGTTGTAGCAAAAATGAAAGAGGTGGGTGCTGTAATAGGCGGCGAAGGAAATGGCGGAATAATATATCCCGCTTCACATTACGGTCGCGACGCACTTGTAGGTATCGCCCTGTTTCTTACATATCTTGCAAAATCAGGCAAAAAACCTTCAGAGTTAAGAAAAGAATATCCATCATACTTTATGTCAAAACAGAAAGTAGAACTCTCAAGTGAAATGAATATTGATGATATTCTGGACAAAATTAAAGAAAAGTTCAGTGACCAAAAAGTGACTGATATCGACGGCGTGAAGATTGACTTCCCGGATAAATGGGTACATTTGAGAAAATCGAACACAGAACCAATTATTCGCATCTATTCCGAAGCCACTTCTGAGGAAGATGCACAAAAAATTGGAGAACAGATAATAAGCCTTGTAAGGGAGTTTGCTTAACCCTTATTTAATGTATTTAGTTGATGAAAGAAGCATTAATCAGCAGAAACGAAATACGGGGTTTGCATCCCGTTTTTCGTGGCAAATATGGTGACAAACTTATAGATTTTGGAGTTAAGATTTCAGCATTACATGTACCCAACGAAATTTACGACCGGTCTAAACATCTTACCGGGCACGAGTTTTGTAAAGATGTTTTGGATAAGCTTGAAATAAAACGTATATTACGTAATATTGAGGTTCTGGATAGTTTTAAAGACCGTCCCTTTATTACTGTATCTAATCACGCTTATGGGCATATCGACGGTATAGCAGTGATAGAAACTGTTGCAAGTCGTGTGGACAACTACAAGATGATGGTGAATTTTGTGCTGGGACTGATCGATACAATGGCAGAAAATTTTATTACAGTTAATCCTCTTAAGAATGAGGAGAAAAATAAAATTACATTTGCAGGAATCAGAGAAAGTATTGCACATGTTAATGAAAACAACCCCATGGGATTTTTTCCCTCAGGAGCTGTTTCAAATCTCTACTTTAAGAACGGGAGATTTGTAATCGAAGATCGCGACTGGCAGCCGGCAGTACTGAAAATTATCCAACGGGCAGGTGTACCGATTATACCCATTCATATATCCGGCAGAAACAGCATGTCATTTTATCTTTCAAGAATGTTTGGATGGAAATTCCGTAACTTAAGGCTCTGCCACGAACTGTATAATAAAAAAGGCAAAGAAATGGTGATAACAATAGGAGAGCCCATTATGCCGGATACTATAAAAAAGCTAAATGGTGATACAAAGGAGCTGGGAATATTCCTGAAAGAAAGAACTTATTCATTGGGAGTAAAATAAAAACACTAACGCATTTATGGCGAAACAATCAATACAGCAGGTCAAACAACGATTCGAAATAATTGGCACATCCCCTGAACTGGACCGTGCTATCGATATAGCGTTGCAAGTGGCTCCTACTGACCTTTCGGTGCTTATAACAGGTGAGAGTGGAGTAGGTAAAGAAAACTTCCCACAGATTATACATCAGTTCAGTAAACGCAAGCATGGACCATATTTTGCTATTAACTGCGGCTCTATTCCTGAAGGTACAATTGATTCTGAACTGTTTGGTCATGAAAAGGGATCTTTTACAGGTGCAACAGGTACACGTAAAGGATATTTTGAAGTTGCCAATGGAGGAACTCTGTTTTTAGATGAAGCAGGAGAGTTACCTTTATCCACTCAGGCACGTCTGTTAAGAGTACTTGAAAGTGGTGAATTTATAAAGGTAGGATCATCAAAAGTAGAAAAAAGTGATGTTCGTGTAGTAGCAGCTACAAATCTTGATCTTATCAAAGCAGTAGAAAAGGGAAGATTTCGTGAAGATCTTTATTTTCGCCTTAATACTGTGCCTATTCGAATTCCTGCACTTCGTGACCGCAAAGATGATATCCCTTTGTTGTTCAGAAAATTTGCAGGTGATTGTTCAGAGAAATACATGATGCCTCCTATAAAGTTAACAGACGAAGCTACCGAAAAGCTGAAAAACTACAGGTGGCCTGGAAATGTTCGTCAATTGAAAAATATTACTGAACAGATTTCAATAATTGAAAGGGAACGTGTTGTTACCTCTGATATACTCCAAAAATATCTTCCTTACAATGAGGTAGGTATGCTTCCTGTGTCTCTATCAAAGATTCATGAAAATGAACAGAAGTCATTCGCCAACGAACGAGAGATACTATATCAGGTACTTTTTGATATGAAGAAAGATATTTCAGATCTTAAACAGGTAGTGAACAACATAGTTGAAGAGTCCGGGAAGCATTCTCCGACAATAATACCGAGTGACCATCCAGGAGTTGCTGTTCCTGTAAAATATGAACCTTATGCTGATGATTTCTCGATTAGCGAGACGGATCATAATGATATACAGGAGGCAACTGAATACGAAGAAAGTGCAATGTCGATAAGTGATGTGGAAAAAGATATGATAGCAAAGGCTTTGGAACGCCACAATGGGAAAAGGAAACTTGCTGCTAAAGATCTTGGCATTTCAGAGCGCACCCTTTATCGTAAAATAAAGGAATACGATTTAAATTAAGTCTCTGCTGATGAAAAAAATAAAATATATTTCCATAATACTGCTGGTATGCATTGTAAGCTCATGCCGAATATCTTACTCTTTTAGAACAGCTTCTATTGATTACGATCTTACCAAGACTTTGGCAATAGGACATTTTGTTAATCAGGCACCACTTGTCTATCCGCCACTAGAGCAAAGGTTCAACGAGGAGATGGCAGATATGTTCACCAGAAACACTAAGCTGCAATTGGTTAAACAGAATGGCGACATGGAAATTGAAGGGGAAATTGTAGGGTATCAGCTGACTCCTCTGGCGGTTCAGGAAGATGCGTTTGCTTCGGAAACCAGACTCACCATGACTGTCAGAATGCGTTTTCGCAACAATAAAACTGATGCGCCTGAAATAGAAGAAACAATATCCGCAAACCGTACCTTCTCAAGCAATACAGTATTTGACACTGTTCAGGATCAACTGATTAATGAGCTCATCACTGAGATTGTGGATCAGATATTCAACGCTACCATGGCAAACTGGTAATTTATTTTATGGAAAAGGAAAATCTATACCGGCTGATTGAAAGTGATTCACTTAAAAATATTTCTCTTGAAGAACTTAAGGGTGTAATTGATGAATATCCATACTTTCAGACAGCCAGACTTCTTTATACTAAGAAGCTTCATATCTCAGGTAGTGAAGAATATGGCGAAGAGTTGAGTAAAACAGCAATATTATGTGCCGACAGAAGAAAACTGTTTTATATGATACAGCTCGATGAGTATAATGAGCTTCTACATAAACCTAATAACACAGGTAAGGAGGATAAAGACAGAACTGAAGCATTGCTTGACTCCTATTTTGAGTCGTTCGGTAAGGAAGAGACTACCCACTCACCTATTCAATCCACAGAGATGAACTATGCGACAATAGACTATTTCAGTTATCTGGAGTCACTGGAGGTAGATGATAGTACAGACTCACCACAAGAACCTTTTGAACATCAGGATATAATTGATGCTTTCATAGACAAAAACGAATCCGAATCAATTCAATTACGTCCTTTTAAAGAAAACAGAGATAGCAACAAAAAAAACAGCTCTGCCGAAACGGGAAAAATTGATGAAGGAAATGCATTCCTAACGGAAACTCTTGCTAAGATTTATATCAAGCAAAAGAAATATGAACAGGCTCTTACAATTATTAAGCGATTAAGTTTGACTTTTCCGAAAAAAAGTGGTTACTTTGCGGACCAAATTCGTTTCCTAGAGTATTTGATTATTAACGACAAAACAAATAAATAGACATTATGTATATTTTTATCACCATTCTGATATTGCTAGCTTCGATACTGATGATTTTTGCTGTATTAGTTCAAAAATCAAAGGGTGGTGGTTTAGCAAGCGGCTTTTCCTCATCCAACCAGATTATGGGAGTAAGAAAGACTACTGATTTCTTGGAGAAATTTACCTGGACATTAGCCGCTATTGTGATTTTACTTAGTATCCTGACAGCTAAATACACTGCTTCAAGCTCTACTCAGCCTCAATCACAAATTGAAGTACAGCAGCCTGCTCCACTTAGCCCGTCAACTGCGCCTGATGTTACACCCGTAACACCTATGCCATCTCAGACAGCTCCTACACAGATACCACCTGCTGATACAGAGTGATATTTTTAAACAATTAGATTGCATTAGATCCTGCAATCCAAGACTAGTCCCTGTGAACTAAAATATGATAAAATGAAAAGGTGGTTAATATTTCTGCTTTTATTTTTACCGATTATTGCAAACGCACAGGGATTTAGTTATGACACAATAAAAGTTGCTACTGACGACTCACGCAACATTTATACAGATAGAGAATATTCTAATCTAACCGGCTATAACCGGAATACAACTCCTGCATTCGATAAAAATAAATTACGCTTTGGTGCCAACCTGGGTCTTTCATTAAGTCGCAATTACACTCATCTTGGACTGGGTCCGCAAGTTGGCTATCAGTTTAACAAATATTTTATGGCAGGAACTGGTGTAAAGTATTACTACTCCAGGGCAAGACTTACAGACTACGAACACAAGAATAATTTATTGGGTATAAACATGTTTGGTTATACATACCCGGTACGTTTTATTACAATATTTACACAGCCTGAACTAAATTATATCTGGTCCAAATTAACTTATAATACAACAGGGGAAGTAATTACTTCTAACGGTTTTGTGCCTTCATTAATTGTTGGTGCAGGACTTAGATTAGGGTATTCACATATAACTCTCAACTACGATCTGGTTCAGCGTCCCAATTCACCACATCCTGATGGATTCTTTCTTGGTGTATCAGCCTTCTTTTAACGGAGAACAATATCTTTAATCACGGGCATCTCAGCATATTCATTTATCTTCTCAATCAAGCCCTTTTTATTCATGAGTAATTCTGCACGTAAAACTGCCGACGATAGGTTTACATACAATATATTCCTTTTGAAATAAACATTCCTGGTATATTTCGAAACACCCTCTCCAAGCACCTCATGCCATCCTTTTACGGCACGATATTCGGCAAGTTTCATTTTTAGCCCGTTGTTGACTTCAAAAAAGTCAGACATTGCCTTGGAAAAGGGTTGACTATTTTTTTTTCGCATAACATTAATCTTCAATTCAACTGATTTTCAAATCAGTTTTATCTCTCCATCGGCAACAGAATAGAGGTGAGAATCATTATTAAGCCTCTCAAGTATTCTGTCGAGCGACTCCCTGTTGGTATCCGATAAAAAGATCTGGCCAAACTCAGGCTCCGAAACAAGTTTCACAATCTCCTCCACTCTACTGGAATCCAGCCTGTCAAAAATATCATCAAGAACGAGTATCGGAGTAGTTTCCCCGGTTTCAAGAAGATATTTAAACTGCGCAAGTTTAAGAGAAACAAAGTATGTTTTATTTTGTCCCTGTGAGCCTACTTTCTTTATAGGAAACCCGTCAAGAAGCATCTCAAGCTCATCACGATGAATACCAGTGGCTGTATGACCTATTATCATATCGCGCTGACGGTTAGCTATCATTTTACTCTTAAAATCTCCATCGTTTAGCTGTGAGATATAATCAAAAGAAACATTTTCTGTAGAACGACTGACACGGTTATAAAAATCATTGAATATTGGAGTAAGTTTCTGAATAAACTCAGCTCGCCTCTTATGTATAACTTCACCGCTCTCAACCATCTGATCCTCCCAGAGCTCAAGCAGTGTGTTGTCAATTAACTCCTCATCATTTTTAAGAAGTGCATTTCGTTGTTGTAAAGCTTTGTTGTATTTTACCAGTGCACGCAGATACTCCTTTTCAAACTGTGATATGGCAATATCCATAAACCTGCGCCTACCATCGCTGGCACCTGTTATAAGGTCACTGTCGGCAGGAGATATCATCACTAAAGGAATCAGTCCGATATGGTCAGATAGCCGCTCATACTCCTTCTTGTTCCTTTTAAACTGCTTTTTCTGGCGCCTTCGGATACCACTGTAAATCTCCTCCTGTGAAGAATCTTCAAAAACATATTTCCCTTGCAGCATACAAAAATCAGCATCATGCTTAATTATCTGTGTATCAATGGGGTTAGTATAACTTTTGCAAAATGAAAGATAATAGACAGCATCAAGCAGATTTGTCTTTCCCATCCCGTTGTTGCCAATAAAACAGTTTATCTTAGGTGAAAAGTTTAGCTCAGCCTGAGCAATATTTTTGTAATTTATTATTGATAGGTCAGTTAAAATCATTTAGTATTCATTATTCCTCAGCGATTAAAAGGCGCTGTAAATCTTCGGGAGTAATATTCAGTTTCAAACGTCCCTGAGAGGCAAACGATATCCTTCCTCTCTCTTCTGAAACAATTATCACCTTGGCATCTGTTTCCTGTGAAATGCCCAGTCCGGCTCTATGCCTTAATCCCAGGTGATTAGGGATATTAGGATTTTGTGATATCGGCAAAATGCATCCTGCTGCTTTAATTTTCTTTCCTACAATTATCATTCCACCATCATGAAGAGGGCTGTTCTTAAAAAAGATATTCTCAATCAACCTTGAAGAAATATCAGCATTCACAATCTCACCCGTTTGCTCGTACAGTCCCATGTGAATATCCCCCTGTATTGCAATGAGCGCTCCCGTGTTTGTTTTGGAAAGGTTCATACAAGCAAGCACTATTGCTGTTAAATGTGACTGATCCTTTTTATCTCTTTCACTTGGGAATATCAGTTTAGTGATAAAGTTCCACCCCTTTTTTGATCCCAATGACATTAAAAACCGTCTTATCTCATCTTGAAACAGAATAACCAAGAGGAACAAACCGACACTCACAAACTGATCAAGTATTGATCCTAGCAACACCATGTTGAATACACGTGAAACCAGTATCCATATTACCATAAATACCAGTATGCCGACAAATAACGGGCGCAGTCCTGAGATCTTTACTAACCTGAAAAGATAAAATAGTAGTAAAGCTACCAGAACAATATCAATAAAATCTTTTATTCCAAAATGAGCAAACATATCTCTTACTTATCGAATTCAGCAATCTTACCGATTATCTTAACGCATTCTACAGCCTCCTTCACATCATGAACTCGCAAAATATCTGCCCCCGAGAGTAAAGCTACACTATTTAGTACGGTAGTGCCATTCAGACTATCTTCAGGCGTTGATCCCAGCAGTTTATAAATCATCGATTTCCGTGATATACCTACAAGGATAGGCTCCTCAAAGATATGAAAATATTTGAGATATGCCATTAATTCATAGTTTTGGGAGAAAGTCTTACTGAATCCAAAGCCTGGATCAATTATCACATCATTAACACCTAAAAGATTAAGCTTAGCCTTCCTTTCTGAGAAATAGTACAAAATATCGCGAATAAAATCATCATAATCAGTCAAGGTCTGCATAGTCTGCGGAACACCTCTCATGTGCATCAAAATATAAGGTACATTTAAATCGGCTACAACAGGAAACATCCTTTCATCAATCTGTCCGCCGGAAACATCATTTATTATATTTACTCCAAACTCCTCAACTGCTTGTTTAGCAACATCAGCATAAAAAGTGTCAACAGATATTATTACATCCGGGAACTCACTTCGAATAAGCTTCAATGCAGGCATCAGTCTTTCAGCTTCTTCAAAAGCAGTAAGCAATTCAGAAGAAGGAGTTGTGGATTGTGCACCAACATCAATTATTGTCCCCCCCTCCTCTATAATCTGTCTGCAACGACTTATTATATCATTTTCAGACTGTTTTCTGCTACCCAGAAAAAAAGAGTCAGGTGTAACATTCAGGATACCCATCACCAGAGGAGTAGAAAGATCAATTAAGGTACCATTTATATTAATTGATTTCATACGATTAAAATCATTTATTGTCAAAAATATCGGTATGGAACTAATGCCCGTTTCACAATACCGAGTTTGGATCACGATCAGGATAATCCACTGTAAAATGCAATCCCCTGCTCTCCTTGCGTGCCATAGCCTGTTTTATAACAAGATAACCAACTTTGATTATATTTCTCAACTCACATATATCACGTGAAACAACAGACCTCTGAAACAGGTTCTCCGTTTCGCGGAAAAGAATATTCAGCCTGTCCATTGCACGATGAAGCCTTAGGTCAGAGCGCACAATACCAACATACGAAGACATGATCTGCCCTACCTCCTTGTAACTCTGAGTAATTAAAACCATTTCCTCAGGAGAAGTAGTTCCTTCCGCATTCCATGGCGGGATCTCTTCCTGAAATGAGTAATCATTAATCAGCGGCACAGAATGTTTAGCAGCAGCATCAGCGTAAACAACAGCTTCTATCAAAGAATTTGAAGCAAGTCGGTTTGCCCCGTGAAGTCCGGTACAAGCACACTCTCCGTTAGCATACAAGCGCCCTATACTTGTCTCCCCGTCAAGGTTTACACTTATTCCACCGCAAAGATAATGTGCAGCTGGTGCAACAGGTATCATATCTTTTGTAATATCTATACCAAAAGAAAGGCACTTCTCATAAATAGTTGGGAAGTGCTTTTTAGTCTCTTCCGGATCTTTAAATGTAACATCCAGAAACACATGATCATATCCACGCTCCTTCATTTCAGTATCAATGGCACGAGCAACAATATCACGCGGAGCAAGTGAACCCCTCTTATCATATTTATGCATAAACTCCTTGCCACTCAAAGCCTTAAGTACACCACCATATCCCCGCATAGCTTCAGTAATAAGAAATGAAGGTCTGGCGCCCGGATGATATAGAGCAGTAGGGTGAAACTGAACAAACTCCATCCCTTTCACCTCTCCCTTAGCGCGGGCAACCATGGCAATACCGTCGCCTGTTGCCACGTCAGGATTAGTAGTAGTCTGATATACAGAACCTATACCTCCTGTCGCCATCATTGTCACCTTCGACAAAAAGGTATCTATCTCGTTTGTTTCCTGATTAAGTATATATGCACCATAACACTCAATACCTGGAGTGTGGCGTGTAACAATCTGCCCCAGATGATGCTGCGTAAGCACCTCAATTGCAAAATGACTATCAAACACATCAATATTGGGATGCTTACGGATAGTATCAATCAAGCTAACCTGAATCTCAGCACCAGTATTATCTTTATGATGAAGTATTCTGAACTCTGAATGACCACCTTCACGGTGCAGGTCAAAATTCCCCTTATCATCCTTATCAAATTTAACACCCCAATTTATCAACTCCTTAATCTGTGCCGGAGCTTCCCTCACAACTTTCTTCACCACTTGTGGATCACAAAGTCCTCCACCTGCATCCAGTGTATCAGCAATATGTTTATCAAAATTATCCCATGGATTTGTAACAGACGCTATTCCTCCCTGTGCATAATATGTATTTGCATCCTCAAGCTGATTTTTCGCAATAATAGCCACTTTGCCGTGTTTCGCAACTTTCAGGGCGTAGCTCATACCTGCTATACCCGATCCTATTACCAGAAAATCGTACCTGTATACCATTGTTTATATCGGTTTTAAACTACAAATTTAATCAATTATTAGGGTTTTCTAAGTTTAAACTTCACTATAATTCAACATTCTTAATATTGAGGCATATACATTAAAATATCTCGTAATAATTTGTATATTTGCGTCAATTCGTTTACTTTGCTGAATTCTTTTTTATGTTATTCTCACCTATAAAAAGAAACATAACAGATGAAAAACTTAATCACATTTTTCCTAATTCTATGCCTGTTACCAACCCTTGATATCTACTCGGGAAATATCGGGCAGCAACAAGATTCAACCTTTGTATTAAGAGGAAGGGTTTTGGGAAGTGACACCAATCAACCTTTGGTAAATGCAAGTGTTTCAGTTCAAAATGTGAATGTATCTACTGTAACCAACCAAGACGGATATTTCTCTATACGCGTTCCGGCGATTTCACGAAATTCGGTGTTAATCATACGGCATCTGGGATACTCAAACAGAGAGATACCTGTTGTAACGCTGATAGAGAGCCCCAATAATCACATTGTCTTAATCCCTGCTCCCATACAACTTGGTGAAGTTCAGGTTGTTTCAGGCGAAGGCAGACACCTTCTTCAGGATGCATTACAAAAAATACCCGAAAACTATTCTGCTGATCCAAATATGATGGTAGCATTTTACCGCGAATCAGTTAAAAAAGGCTCCAGATATATCTCACTGGTTGAAGCAGTGCTAGATGTTTACAAGGCAAATTACAGGTCCTACAGCAACGACCAGGCACGCATATATATTGGGCGCAAGGCAACAGACATATCCCCGCGTGACACTGTACTTCTGAAATTTCAGGGAGGTATTAGCGATGCCCTCTTGCTTGATATAGCAAAAAACCCGGAGATTGTATTTGGTACCGATGGTTCTGATTATACTTTTCATATCGAGGGACTGATCAATATCAATAACAAGCCACACTATAAAATTAAATTTGAACCTTATCCCACAAATGAAGAGATACTTTTCAGAGGAAACATCTATATTGAATATGAGTCACTGGCAATTGCCAGGATGGAATTTAATATGAATGTAGAAGACCGTAAGGACGCATCAAACATTTTCATTAGGCGAAAGCCCGCTAAAATGCGAGTTGAAGTAGAGAAAGCCCAGTATGTTGTGGATTACATTGAAGATAACGGCAAATGGTACTTTAATTACAGTAAGACAGAAGTAGGGTTCAGGGTAAGGTGGACAAACCGCTTCTTTGGTCTGTTTGCTACCAACTATACAATAGGCTCAGAAATCGCAGTAACAGACCGGTATAGTGACAACGTAAATAAGTTCCCGCGCAGCGAGCGGATACGATCGACTGATGTAATTGCCGAAAGAGTTGAATACTTCCTTGACCCCGATTTCTGGGGAGAGTACAACGTTATTGAGCCAGATCAGGAAATAACAGATGCTATTGACAGACTGAGCGATAAATTACGCCGCCGTAATTGAAAAAAGCAGTAAACCGTTTGTAAATAATAAAATTAGAAGTATCTTTGCATCCCAAAGTTTTTATAACGTTTTATTACAAACAAACATGTATTTAGATTCTACAAAGAAGGAAGAAATCTTTGCAAAGTACGGGAAGTCTAACACTGATACTGGCTCACCAGAAGCGCAGATAGCATTGTTTTCATATCGTATTTCGCATTTGACTCAACATCTTAAGTCAAACAAAAAAGATTATAACACTGAAAGAGCATTGAGAGTATTAGTTGGTAAACGTCGCCGTTTACTCGATTACCTTATTGATAAGGATATCGAAAGATATCGCGCAATCATTAAAGAATTAGGTATTAGAAAATAATTCTCAAAAAAAAATTAAGAAGAGGGTAGAATATAATTTTATCCTCTTTTTTTATCTCAAAATGCAATATGCTACAATTCAGCCACTTACCCAAATTTAACTGAAAATAACCTCAAAAACATATTACATAACTATGTTTTATAATATGTTTTTTTGCTTTGCTAATTCAAAAGAGAGGTTTATCTTTGTATCGATAACCTAAAACAATCTTTTTTACCTTAATGCCTGATATCACGTTAACCAATACAAAAGAGGCCTTCTCGATCGAGGTGGCCTCTTTTTAATTATAAAACAATTATATAATAACATGATATGAAAAATTTACTATCTCTCTCAAGCATTACACTCTTAGTTTTTCTACTGTCCTGCTGTACAGCAAATCAGAAGAAAAATGAAAACAGCACCTCATTCATAGAAGAAAACATTTCATTATCAGCAGAACAGTATTCCTTAATGATCGATAAAATCGAAGATTCGGCAAAAATTGTCAATCCTAAATCCATCATCGAAGGTAAAATGAAATACATTTCACCCAGAGAGTGGACCTCAGGCTTTTTTCCCGGTAGTCTGTGGTATCTATATGAATTAACAGGAGATAAAAAATGGAAACCTTATGCAATAAAATATACCGAAGCCCTCGACACCATCCAATATTACACCGAAAACCATGATGTGGGGTTCATGATATACTGCAGTTATGGCAACGGACTTCGTCTGACAGGCAATGAAGCCTACAAAGATGTAATAATAAATGCTGCAAAATCACTTTCCACACGCTTTATACCTGAAGCAGGAATCATACAGTCATGGAATCCCAACAAGTCTAAAGACTGGGTATGCCCTGTGATTATAGATAATATGATGAATCTTGAGCTTATGTTCGAAGCTACAAGACTCTCCGGTGATTCAACTTTCCATAATATTGCAATAACGCATGCTGATAATACCATTAAAAATCATTACCGTCCTGACTACAGCACATGGCACGTAATTGATTATGACAAAAGCGATGGAAGTGTAAGGCATCGTAATACCCATCAGGGTTTCTCTGATGAAAGCGCATGGTCACGTGGTCAGGCATGGGGAATTTATGGATTTGTAATGTGCTACCGGGAGACAGGCGATCCTGCATATTTAGAGCAAGCATTGAGAAGTTCAGACTTCGTTCTAAATCATCCAATCTACCCTGAAGATGGTGTTCCCTATTGGGACTTCGACTCAACTGATATCCCCGACACGTATCGTGATGCATCTGCCGGAGCAATTCTCGCTTCAGCGTGGTACGAATTATCAACCTATTCGGACCATCAGGATTACAAATCTATTGCAGATAATATTATCACAACCCTTTCAGGACCTGAATTTATCGCTGAACCAGGTACAAACGGAGACTTCATTCTTATGCATTCTGTAGGAAGTCTTCCTCACAATTCAGAAGTTGATGTACCACTAAATTATGCAGATTATTATTATCTTGAAGCCCTAAAAAGAAAGAGAGACCTGGAAAATTAAGGGAAACCGGAATACCTGGTAAAAAAAGGGTACAGTTATGACAACCCTGACTATCGTATTAATAGTTGTTTCAGCAGTACTCATACTGCTATTCATGGTGCTGAAGCTTAAAATCAGTGCCTTTATATCACTGCTCGTAATTGCTATCTATGTGGGCATTCTCACCGGAATGCCACTAAGTGCCATTACAGAATCCATTCAGGATGGAATGGCAAGCACACTGGGTTTTGTTGCAACGGTAGTAGGACTTGGCGCAATATTCGGTCAAATGCTCGAGAGCTCCGGTGGAGCAGAATCACTGGCACACTATCTGATAAAGAAATTCGGTAAAGATCGCGCACCGTGGGCAATGGTATTCACCGGCTTCCTGGTAGGCATACCCGTCTTTTTTGATGTAGGTTTTATTATCCTTGTACCAATTGTATATGCACTTTCACGGGACACAAAGCGATCGTTGCTATATTATGCCATTCCCCTTCTTGCAGGGTTAGCAGTAACACATAGTTTTATACCACCCACTCCTGGTCCCGTAGCCGTTGCCGATATAATAGATGCTCAACTCGGCTGGGTAATTCTGTTCGGATTTATACTGGGACTCCCCACTGCAATAATTGCAGGTCCTGTTTTCGGTAAATACATATCCAAAAAGATATATCTTGAGCCACCTTTCAACTTAAATGAGCCTCAGCAGGAGTTTGATCCTAAAAACTACCCCTCATTCCGTTCAATAGTCATAATAATCTCCATACCACTCACTCTGATTCTTCTTAATACATTCACAACTGTCGCAGTATCCAGGGAACTAATCAGACAATCCACATTGACAGAAATAGTGGAATTCATCGGCCACCCTTTTTCTGCACTAATCATTGCAACCCTAATTGCAACATACTTCCTATGTCTTAAAAGAGGCATGGACAAGCAGAAAGTACTCGACCTTAGCACCAAAGCATTAGGGCCTGCAGGTGTAATTATTCTGATAACCGGTGCGGGCGGAGTACTTAAGCAAGTACTTATTGACAGTGGAATAGGACAAAAGATGGCAGAATCAATGGTATACTCACCACTGCCACCCATTATGCTTGCCTGGATGATATCTGCAGCAGTAAGAGTTACACAAGGTTCAGCAACAGTTGCCATGATTACCGCTGCAAGTCTTATTGCCCCAATAATCACGGAATACGGTCTCAGCGACCCGCAAAGAGCCCTTGTTGTATTATCGATATCATCCGGCGCTACTCTATTGTCGCACGTCAACGACAGCGGCTTCTGGCTTGTGGGCAAATACTTGGGGATGAATGAAAAACAGACACTGCAAAGCTGGACAGTTATGGAAACAATCATAGCATTCTGCGGTCTTGGTTTCACCCTTCTTGCAAGTCTGTTCTTCAAATGAAATCAGACAAAGTGCACTTTTAAATGTGCACTTTTTGCTAATAATGCACATTTTATTCAGCGTTAATACATATATTTGCATAATTAAATCAGCAAATATGGAATCATTAGTAGAAACATACAGAATCCTGATAGAAAACACGGATACTACGTTTTTTCGTTTTCTCCACAGTGAAATCAATTGGAAAAACCGTCTCATTGCAATCATGGGAGCACGCGGAGTCGGTAAAACCACTCTTCTATTACAGCACATCAAGCGTTACAATGATCTGCAAAACACTCTATTTGTATTTGCAGATGATCTTTACTTTAGTGAACACCGCCTTTATCATACTGCTGCTGAATTTTATAAAAACGGGGGTAAACATTTTTATATCGACGAAATTCATAAATATAGCGACTGGTCAAAAGAAATAAAAATGATGTATGATCATTTCCCGGATCTGCAGATAATATTTACCGGCTCTTCAGTTCTGGAGCTGTTTAAAGGCAGTGCAGATCTGAGCAGAAGGGCAATACTATATAATATGCCCGGTCTCTCATTCAGAGAATACTTAAATATGTCACTCGAAAAAGAATTTACATCTAAAACACTGAACGAGATTATCACCAATAAAGTAGAAATTTCCGGTATTTCTCGCCCCCTGCCACTTTTCGAACAATACCTACAGTATGGATATTATCCTTTTTTCAAAGAAGATGAGTACGAACAGCGACTTCGCAATGTAGTTAATCAAACATTGGAAAATGACATTCCCATTTATGCAAATATGAATATTTCTACTTCTAAAAAACTGAAGCAACTTCTATATATTATAGCACAAAGTTCTCCATTTAAACCCAACTTCACTAAAATAGGAGAAATGATAGGTGTGCATCGCAATCAGGTCAACGACTTTATGTTCTATCTCGAAAAAGCAGGAATGATAATACAGTTGAGAAATCACACAGGAGGAATTAGGGAATTAGGCAAAGTTGAAAAAGTGTACTTATCAAATACTAATCTAATTAATGCATTAGCAGAAGGCAAACCAGATAAAGGGAATCTACGCGAAACCTTTTTCCTTTCTCAGATGAATGTAAAACACAATGTAACATCATCACCATCTGCCGACTTTATGATAGACGACTATATTTTTGAAGTTGGGGGAAAGAATAAAATCCAACAACAGATCAAAGGTGTTTCAAACGCCTATCTGGTAAAAGACGACATCGAGTTCGGATATATGAACAGTATACCACTATGGACCTTCGGTTTTAATTACTAAACATCAAAACCTAAACATTATAATTAATTTCTCCAGCAGTAAACACTTAATACGGTAATACCGTTATAGCTTAATCTGCAAAATATTTGCCGTAAATAAGTATGTCCAACCTTTATGAATAATAACTGGAAGAGAACATTTGCTATAATCTGGAGCGGCCAGTTTTTCTCTATTCTTACCAGCAGTCTCGTCAACTTTGCAATTATAATATGGCTAAGTCTTCAGACAGGATCCGCCGAAATACTTGCTTATGCTGCAATTGCCGGGATGCTCCCTCAAATACTTATCGGTCCGTTTACCGGAGCACTTATCGACCGCTGGAACCGAAAGCGCATCATGATGCTTGCCGACACCTTCATAGCATTATGCACATTTATACTTGCGCTCCTCTTCTGGTTTGATATAGCAGAGCTGTGGCATATATTTGCACTACTTGCATTACGATCAATAGGCTCCTCATTCCATTCACCTGCCATGCAAGCATCAGTACCCTTGTTAGCACCAACCGAGCAACTAACCCGTATAGCAGGAATCAATCAGATAATATCCTCCGTAAGTCAGATTGCCGGACCTGCACTCGGCGCAATGATGATAGCAATATGGGATATCGAATATGTACTCATTTTTGATGTTGCAGGAGCATTGATTGCAGTCACCTCCCTCTTTTTTGTATATATACCCGATCCGGAGAAAACCGAAAACAGCGAACGGCACATCATTAAAGAGATGAAAGAAGGAGCAATGGTAGTTTTAAGAAACAAAGGGCTAAGCCTGGTCTTTCTCTACTCAATAATAATATTATTCTTTATTATCCCGATAAGCGTACTTTTCCCTCTAATGACAATCGATTATTTCAACGGTACAGGATTTCAGGCAGGGATAATAGAAGCCATCTGGAGTGTTGGAGCATTAGCCGGCGGTGCAGTCATGGGAGCAAAAGTGTATAAAGTCAACCGAGTCGGACTGATCAACTGGTCCTACATATTGCTTGGAGCAGCCTTTATGGCCTCGGGGATGCTTTCGCCAAACGGTTTTTTATGGTTTGCAGTGTTCACCGGTCTAAGTGGCATAGCAGGGGCTGTTTACAACTCAGCATTTACCGGATTAGTACAAACAAAGATAGACCCGGCTGCTTTAGGAAGAGTCTTTTCTACTTTCTATGCAATAGCTCTGTTACCATCTATGCTCGGACTGATAGGGATCGGATCTATAGCTGACAGCATAGGCCTCAACACATCATTTATAATATCAGGTTTAATAATTATAATAGTAGGAATAATTGCTTTCTTCACTAAATCGTCAATGAAAATCGACAGAGTGGATATATAAAGCTTTTACAAAAAAACCGGCAGATCAAAAATCCACCGGTTATTTTTAGATGTTATATATCTCGAAATTACCAACCTGTGTTTTGTTGTTCAGCTAAAGTCGGGTTTCTTATAATATCATCTTGCGAGATAGGCCATAAAAATCGTCTGTCTGTATAAGGAATGGGTTGAGTAAGTAATATCGATGACGGAACAGCCAAACCTACTCCATAATGCACTGCTTTAGTTTTTTGAGGCGAAGTTTTCGCAGGTATTCCCATTGTATCAAATACCGGATCATTTATCAACCTGTGAATATCTTCCCATCTTCTTCCTTCTAGAAAGAACTCAATTCTTCTTTCCCATAATATTGCTTCCAATAGATCGTTGTTTGTAGCAAAATCAGCAGCAACATAATAATCTGCTTCTTGTACAGATCTATTTCTGACAGCATTCAGAAGCTCTAAAGCAAGTGTAGTATTGCCATTACGAACTGATGCTTCTGCATAATTAAGAAGGACTTCAGCATATCGAATTATTGGTGCATACTCATCTTGATCTAGGGGGCGCTGATATTTATCAGCAAAAACAATACCTGCAGACGACTTCATTGTAAGTGTAGTTCTTCTCAAATCATTCTCTAACCAGAATGTTGAATTATAGAGAATTGGAGACATTCCTACGAGTTGTCTGCCTCCTGCTCTGGTTGAACTCATTTGACCAAGCGATCCGTTTACTGTGGGATTATCATCGGAGCTGTTTTCAATTGAGAATATTGATTCTGAGTTCTTGGCAAAAGAAGTAAAGGGAGCAGCCGGATCACTCTCTAAACTATAACCACCTATCGGACTTGTGAATGGCATTGCATTACCTGAAACTAGTTTTTGAGCCTCAGTTATTACAGCAGGCCAATCTTTTTTCCAAAGATTAAGACGTGTTTTAATTGCTATTGCTGCTCCTTTGGTTGCTCTTGTTATACTGTTCACACTATGTACTGCCGGCAACAATTGCTCTGCCCTATTCAGATCAGCAAATATCTTTGCGTAAGTTTCTACTACAGTAGAACGTTCTACCTTTAAGGACTCATCAATACTTTCCTGATCTATAATAGCTTTTTCATAGTACGGTAAACCGTAGTTATTATTTCCTTGAACTCCATAAGGCAAAGCAAAATGAATTAACAAATTTGAATATGTTAATGCTCTGATAAAAAGACATTCACCTATGAACTGATTTGCTTGCTCTTCTGTTAACACTCCATTTTCTTTTGCATCTTCAATACCAGCCATCACTACGTTTGCCCTGTTAATAGCAGCAAGTGAGTTCTCCCACATTGTGACATTATTTGGAGAAGTTGTATTAATTGTATTGTTATAAGTAACCAGGTAGAAAGAAGCCATATTCATCATATCCGCTCCCCTCATGTCTGATTGAAAAATGGATGCAGCACCAAATGGATAACCTCTTCTGGCATCATTACCTTTATAGTAACCGCTTTGTGCAGCATCATAAATACCTACAACTGCCAGTTCACAACGGTCTGGTGTAAGGTAGACTGTCTCATCCGGAACTCTATCAACGGGAGACAATTCAATCGTTTCGTTTTCACAAGATGTAAAAGCTGTTATCAGTAACAGACCTATTACAACAACGAATGATATTTTTTTAAATATATAATTTTTCATATTGTTTTAAATTAAAAAAATAGATTAAAAACCGACATTAACACCAAAAGTAACAACCTTTTGTTGGGGTTTATCTCCATAGTTTATTCCTGTTTGTTCAGGATCCAGACCTTTGTATTTAGATATTGTTAAGAGGTTCTGACCAGATATATAGAATCGAACATTTGATAAACTTAAATTATTTACAATATCTTTAGGTAAAGTATACCCCAAGCTTAAAGTTCCTAATTTCAGGTAATTACCGCTTTCCACAAAACGTGTTGTTGCTGAGGCGTTAAAGTTCAATGCAGTTCCATCGAAGTAACCTACAATAGGAGTGATACCATCACCTGGATTTTCTTTACTTTGCCAACGGCCCAATATTTCTTTCCCATTATTAGCAAATTCCATGTTCAGCAAATCCTCCTGACGTGTTGCATTATATATTTTATTACCTCCTGAGAAGCGTAGGAATATATTCAAATCAAATCCTTTGTAAAGAAATGTATTATTCCAACCACCAAACCATTTAGGTATAGTATTCCCCAAAACCTTTCTATCTTTAGCAGCACTCAAACTTCCGGCATTGTCAACATTAGCAGGATCTTGCGGATCATATACAGCCCAATAATATTCTCCTAACAAATCAAATTGGACCATGCTTCCATCAGCTTTTTCATAAATTGGGTAACCATTTTCTATATTCACCCCAACATAATCATAACCGTAAATAGAATTCATAGATTCACCTTCTCTGACAATAGTGTAGTTGCCTACTATATCAGCATCGTTAAGCAATTCTTTAACCTCATTTTTGAGTGTTGAGAAATTGAGATCTGAATTCCATCTGAAATCCTTGTTATCAATTATTGTTGAACCTAATGTAAATTCGAATCCTCTGTTATTAACTTTCCCAATATTATCATAATATCTATTGTAAGGAATTCCCATTGAAGGCGCTGTGGGAACCTGCATAACCAAGTCTTTACTATCCTTGTTCCAGTAAGCAATTTCAAAAGTAAGCCGATTATTAAACAGTGCACCGTCAATACCGACATCCCATGTTTCAGTCGTTTCCCATAACAGGCCTCTGTTACCCATATTTAACCAGGCAAGTGCATTCTGACTACCATACTTTTGTGGATTATAAGAATTTAAATATGGAAAATTGCTACCGATATCCTGATTACCAACAGTGGCATAACTAGCTCTGAGTCTCAAGTCACTAAAAGCCTCCACTAACGCAGACTCCTGCCAGAAATTTTCTCTGGATATACGATAAGCACCGGATACTCCCCAAAATGTTCCCCATCGAGAATCAGTCGGCAGTTTTGATAATCCGTCTTTTCTTATTGATCCTCCTATATAATATTTACTGTCATAGTTATAATTTGCTCTGAACAGATAAGATGCCAAACCATACATTGATTTACCCCCATATACTTCCTGAGATCCATAAGTACTCGATATAATATGATCCATAAAGAAGGGATCAGACATTTGGTTTACAGAACTGTTATCCCAATCGTATTGAGAGTAAGTATATTCCTGAACAGCTGTCAGATCAATATTGTGTAATCCATCAAATGTATTAACATAAGACAAAATATTTTGCCAGTTCCAGTTGTAATAGGTAGTGTGTATCTGGTCAATCAGACCTCCATATCCTAAACCATCACCGGAAAATGGATCCCAGGTCATAAAATTGTTCAAAAGAGATAAATCAATACCTCCCAGTGTTTTCAATTTTAATCCCGGTAAAAAAGTTATTTCAGCAAAAGCGTTACCAATCATACGGTAATTGGTAGATCTGTTAATATTATTATCTAGTACAAAAATAATATTCGGTATATTATTACTTATTGTCATTTTGTTTGCTCCACGTCCCAATGATTTTCTATTTGCTGCGTCAATATTATAGCCAGTAAAATCATCATCACTAAATACGTCCACGTTCGGAAGCATACGAATACCTGCAAAAGAAGCATCACTTAAAGAATTAGTCCCTTCAACAATACCGTTTATCACAGATTTTGAAGTGTTCATGCTCATTCCAATATTCAACCACTTATTTATATTTGAAGATGCATTTCCACTCATACTCAAACGCTTCAAATCATTTGCCCTGATAATACCTTCCTGATCAGTATAACCAAGTGAAAAATAATACTGACTTTTAGGCGTACCACCGCTAATATTTACAGTATGGCTTTGCTGCAATGCTTTACGATAAACATAATCGTTCCAATTAGTATTAGTACCATCATAAACCGCCATAGCGGGTTCACCCCAAACTTCTAACTTTTCATTGGCAATCATAGTGAACTCCTCACCGTTCAAAAGATCATAAGTTTTGACAGGAGTTGCACTTCCCATGTAACCGGTATAATTCACTTTAACTGTGCCTAAAGAACCTTTCTTTGTCGTGATTAGGATTACGCCATTTGCAGCACGGGATCCGTAAATTGCTGTAGCAGCACCATCTTTTAATATATCAATACTTGCAATATCCTCCGGATTAATATCTGCCATAGCATTAACGGCAACATAACCCATAGTAATATCACCGCTGGTCATTGGAACTCCATCCACTATGATCAATGGTTGTGTACCTCCGGTTAGTGAGCTAATACCCCTGACTCTGAAAGTAGGTACTGCTCCAAGTAATCCTGAAGGTTGAATAACCTGTACACCCGAAGCACGTCCGGCAAGTTGATTATCAAAACTAGGTGTTGCAAGGTTCGCAATATCATCACCGGTCACTTTGGAAATCGAACTTGTAACATCTCTCTTACGCATAGTTCCATAACCTACCACAACAATTTCATCAAGCAACTCAGTGTCTCCAATTAAGACTATTCTCGGGTTTGTAGTTACCGGAATTTCTTGCGTTTGAAATCCTACATAAGAGACTATCAAAACACCATTTGCAGGAGCAGAAAGCTGGAAACTACCATTAAAATCGGTAATTGTTCCCTGCCCGGTCCCCTGTAATTGTATTGTAGCACCAATAATCGGTTCACCAGCTTCATCTACAACTGTACCGCGTACCTGCGTCTGAGCTACAATAATCCCTATCCCCACAAAGAACAGGGTCAAAAACATAGTTAGTTTTTTTTACATAAACTCTTCTTTTTAATTAGATACTTTCATTAAATTCTTATCGATTGCGTAAATTTGCATCATTTAACATTAATATTGATTTATCCCAGAGTGCAAATATATATTAATATTTCAATATCCAGTCTTATTCTGTCATTTTTTTACTATTTAATGTTTTTAATGGATATTTGTTGCTTATTGAAACTTGCAGCGTTATTATGTTAATATGAGGCCGAATAAGGGTTTTAAACATATTATGTCTATTTAACCCGTATAAACATAATATATTAAAATATATTTTAATGACACGTTAAGAGATCCGATTCTTAGGGTCAACTGCGTTATTTTCTGATATAGAAGGTTTCTATAAAAAAAACCTCAGAAGTCATAACACTTCTGAGGTTTTACATGTTCTTTTTTGAATTGAAAGATAACAAATATCAGCTAATCTTAATCTCCGGCTGGTTTTGGAAGATTTTGGCTCCAGTTTTCATTCTGAGTAACACCGAATCCGGAGTTTATCTCTTCTGAAGGAATTGGGAATGCAAATTTAGCTGACTCAAAATTAGTATCACCTGCAATAGTAGCAGTTGCACCTGTTCTTCTCAGATCATAAAAACGATGACCTTCAACAAAGAACTCACGAACTCTTTCATCAGCAATAAAGTCTATCAGCCCATCCTGAGTTGCAGGTAGATCTGCAATAGTGGTAATTGCTGTATTTCTCTTTGCTGTATAAAGCAATGCAGTTTGAGCAGGAGCAATATTACCAAGTTCAGCTTCAGCCTCAGCAATAATCAGATACATTTCTGATAATCTGAATACAGGAATATTACTAACCGCAGCTGATGATGTAAGACCATCATATTTACCGGGGTGATTAGTACCATATTTCGGATGAGTATAAATCAGTGCTGATCTAATATCTGTTGCATCAAATCTTGTTCTTGTAAATTCGGATACACTTGAACCGTAAGATCCATATAGAGTGTTCAAGGCATTTGCAGATAAGTTATCGTCCGATGATTTTTTCAAGGTAAAAATATCTTCACCTGTAATTACTACATCTCTCCACATTGACAAATAAACTTGATTACTAACCCCCTCTGAATCGCGAAGTTCAATGGCTTCCTCTGCCGCTTTAATTGCAGCTTCATATCTGTGCATATAAAGATTCACACGAGCTTCTAATGCATAAATTGCAGCTTCATTTAAATAATAATATTTATCCGCTGCTTCTTCGAGATCTCCTCCGGCATATTGCTTAGCACTTTCAATATCCTTCAATATCTGAGTATATGTTTCTTCTACAGTAGATCTTTTAACTTGCTGAAACTCTTTAATTGGTTCATCACTAACAACCACAATTCCGGGTTGGCTATTACCTCCACCTGCTTTATACGGAAGTCCAAAAAGATTAACTAAGTCGAAATGAGCTAAAGCTCTCAATGCATAAAATTGAGACAATGAAGACTCTAATTTGACATCTTCTCCGTCTAAAAGATCTCCTGAATTCAATAACTCGAGAGTAGCGTTAATCCCTCTTGTAGATTGATCTATTACCTTATAGGCATAAGTCCAAACATCAAGTAAATCGCCTGTTGTTTCATTAAATGTCCACATATTAATTGCCACAGAGTGTCCTGTTGATGCATCTGCTTCAGATATATCAGAAGCCATATCACCAATTGCAATAACTCTGTTTCCTCTGTAGGGATAATATCCCACATTTCTATATGCACCATGAACTGCGTTCTGGATATCTTGAACAGATTCAAAAGCACCTTCCATTTCGATAGCAGTATAGATATCTGTATCAAAGTCACAAGACCAGATAGTAGTTAAACTAACTACCAGTGTAATTATATATATAAGTTTTCTTTTCATATTATGTCTTTTTTAAAATCCTAAAGTTAAACCAAATACAAATGAGCGAGGTGTTGGATAATTCCACCACTGAACTCCATTAGCGCCAACGCTTGCAGGGTCAAATCCCCTGTATTCGGAGTCTGAGAATGTATAAATATTCTCTGCATTAAAGAACACTCTTGATCTGCTTAGCCCTAATTTTGATACAACATTACTTGGCAAAGTATAACCCAATGAGAACGATCTGAACTTCAGGTATGATCCATCCATAAGGAAACGAGAAGAGTGTGAGTTTTCTGTTACACCTGTTGTGTACATAAGCATTGGAACTTTTGCAATATCTCCTGGCTGACGCCATCTGTTTTCTTCAACATATTTTGTGTAAGGTGATGCAAAAGAATTACCAATTTGTTCGTCATAACGAAGGTGATTGCCATATATTTTACTTCCAACAGAGAAATTAAACTGGAAGCTCATATCGAAACCTTTCCATTTAAGGTTGTTTGTTAAACCACCCTGGAAATCTGGAGTTGCTTTTCCAACATAACGTTTTTTTGCCAAATTGTAGTTATTGGTTGTTTCATCTCCTTCTTCATTTAGGTACCATAAACCTCTACCAGTTTCAGGATCAACCCCAGCCCACTCTTTCATTTTGAAAGTATAGTAGTCTCTTCCTACTTCAACAATCTGGTAAGTAGCTTCAATTGGTAAATCAGTACTCAATTTCTTAATTTCGTTCTTATTATGTGATCCATTAACAGAGACATTCCAGGTAAAATCATTACGGTTTATAAGACGTGCCATAACAGAAACCTCGAAACCGCTGTTTGCAAGTTCACCAATGTTCTGATAATATGTATTCATACCTGTTGTACGTGATAGTGGAACTCCAAACACCATATCTTTTGTTAGGTGATTATAGTAATCAGCTGAAACCGTTAGGAAATCTAAAAGCATAACATCCAATCCGATATTGAATTTGGCGGTTTTTTCCCATTTGAGATCGTTATTCCCAATCTGCAGCCTGTTTGATCCAGGCTGTCCGTTGTAATTGTATCCGAAATCATATAGATTACGATATGCATACCAGCCATCCATTATAGCAAGGTTACCAACTGTCTGGTTACCTGATGTACCATAACTTGCACGAACTGTCAGGTCATCAAGCCAATCAACTCCCTGCATAAAATCTTCACTTGACAATCTGTATTTACCTCCTAATGAATAGAAAGGAGCCCATCTGTTCTTTTCTGAGAATCTTGAAGAACCATCCATACGGAAACTACCTGACAGATAATATTTCTCGTTGAAGTTATATTCAAGTCTTGAGAAGTAAGAATTAAGTACAAGTTCTCTTCTTGATGTAGAGGCACTGCTTGGTGTTGATGTCAATTCAACATCATTCAAATAATCAACAGCATAGTTGCTACCTGCAAGATATGTATCTTTATAAGAGGTTTTCTGACCTTCCTGTCCCAGAAGAACATCGAAATTGTGTCCGTTGAAGTTCTTATTATAGTTAAGCGTGTTAGTTATAGTAGTTACAAAGTTTGCAACATAACCATTTTCACCTAAACCACGCATATCTTTACCTTGTGGCTGTAGGAATGACCAGGTACCGAATTCATCAATAAGGTATCCGTCAACACCAAGTCTTGAAGTGAAACTCAAATTATCTAAAATATTTACAGTTGCATAAGGAGAGAAGATAAAACGATATTGTTTTGCTTCACTCTTATCACCTAATTCACTTCTTTGTGCAACCGGATTATAACCAGTTGTTGTATTGAAGTTCCACGTGCCGTCTTCATTTTTCACAGGAGACAGCGGACTCATCATAATCGCCTGTGTGATAGGATCTGAAAAGTACCCTCCACCTGCACCCATGTTAGTAACAGTATGTGCAACGTTTGAGTTGAAACCATAAGATACTCTGTCATTAGGGGCCTGATCGAAATTCAAGCGGAAAGAATATCTCTTCATATCCTTACCTTTTATGATAGCTTCGTTATCGAAATAGTCAAGAGATGTGTAAAAACGAGCTGATGTAGGAGTTTCACCACCACCGCTAAGTGTAAGAGTATAGTTCTGAATCATTCCATCACGGGTTACTTCTTCTAACCAGTTTGTATCGTAAGGTGAATCATAAGGAATTCCTGAATACCACTCAAGAAAATCGGCTGCACCTTCATCAGTATATGGCAAACCAATTCCATAAGCTTCATTATAATACTTGAAATAACTTGTTCTACCTAATCCTGGACCATAATTGTAACCATTAAGAGCTGCCTCTTTTGACAATTCTCTATAAGAATCAGCTCCTGTTAATTTATATCTATCAGTATAGCTCGGCATTGTTTCCATACCAACTCTGGCAGTAAAATCAATATTTAAACCCTTTTTCCCCTTTTTAGTTGTAATTACAATAACACCATTCGCAGCTCTTGCTCCATAAATAGAGGTAGCACTTGCGTCTTTCAGTACTGTAACACTTTCAATATCTTGCGCATTAATTGTTGCTAAAGGACTCATTTCTTGTCCTTCACTGCTTCTCATACCTTGTGTGCCGGTTTCAAAAGGCACACCGTCAATAACATAAAGTGGCTGAGTACCTGAGTTCACAGAGTTTCTACCGCGGATGAAAATAGTAGCAGGAGCACCTGGCTGACCGGATTCGACACTCATCTGTAGTCCTGGGATAGTTCCCTGAAGAGATTTAATGGGATTAATATCCACCTTATTCTCTATCACATCATTATCTATAGCTGAAGCTGCCCCGGTAAATGCTCTTCTTGTGGTTGTTCCGTAACCTACAACAACAACTTCATCCAAAAGCTCAAGGTCTGAAACCAGTACAACCTGTATATTTGAAGCAACAGGTACTCTCTGAGTAACATAACCTACATAAGATACAATTAAAGTACCACCGGTCGGAGCTGACAATTGAAAATTACCGTCTATATCGGTAATAGTCCCTTGTGTTGTACCTTCAACTTGTATTGTAGCTCCAATTACTGGCTCACCTAGATCATCAACTACGGTACCCCGTACTTGTGTTTGAGCCATAGCAATCCCAATTCCTACAAAGAAAAGGGCCAAAAACATTGTTAGTTTTCTTTTCATAAACTCTACTTTTTAATTAAATACTTTCATTTTACTCTATTTATATCGAAAAAAATTTACATCTATATTCTAGAAGACAGTTATGTGGTTTTGCCGAAGAAGTAAAAGTTGAATTAAATGATCTTTGATTCAATATTAATTATCACTTCGAACACACTTTAACAAATACACTAAATTATTTCATATCACAAATATAAATTATTTTTTTTAACTAAAAGACTTTTGCCACTTTGTTTTATAAAAAAGTAAGAAAAAGCTATTAAAAACACCTTTTTAGTTACTATTTTAATAAAACAATCTGTTACAACACTATTAAAGTGGTTTAAAATCTTCAAACATCTAACATTAATATAACCTAAAACAACTCTCAATAAAAGAGAAGTCGCAAAAATACATTATATAAAATCATTCTGCAACTATTTTGTCATTAATCGAATGCTTTTAACATCAAATCGACTCCATCTATATAAAATAGTAATATCTTATGATTAATATTTTCATCTAATGTTAAAAACCAATTACATGAAGTTAACGTATAAACACAAAAAAAGCAGCCTCATTGAGACTGCTCTTTATAAATATATATTTAACTAATGTGCTTTATTTTTCAATACCTATCAATTCAACATCAAAGATTAGGTTAGAGAATGGCTTGATTTCACCTCTGTCAGCTGATCCATAAGCTAAGTCATAAGGAACATACAGTCTCCATTTTGAACCTACAGGCATAAGTTGTAATGCTTCAGTCCAACCCGGGATTACTTGTGTTACGCCAAATATAGTAGGCTCACCTCTTTCAACGCTGCTGTCAAAAACAGTACCGTCGATAAGTGTTCCGTGATAATGAACTTTCACTCTGTCGGTATCTGTTGGGATTGCACCTTTTCCTTCTGTAAGAATTTCATACTGCAATCCGCTGGGTAGCGTTACTACTCCTTCTCTTGCTGCATTCTCTGACATATAAGCATCACCTTTTGCAATCTCTTCCTGATATTGCTCTTTGAGTTTTTCTTCCTGGCGTGCCATCTGTGCTTCCTGCGCTTTTTCCATTTCTGTTTGAACCAAAACGCTTGCCTCCATTTTAGCGATTGCTAGCTGCTGGTTTTTTAATGTTGCAACTAATCCGGCAAGTAATTGATCATTATTTGCTTTCTGATCAGAATCTTCACCAAATAACATAGTGTTAAACTGTGGCAGTAACTGCTGAGAGAACTGCACACCTATACTCAAACCATGTGCGTAAGGTGATTCTGCATTAAGGTTGATTGCTTCCTGCATACCTTTGATGAATTCATTTAATCGGGGTCCGTTAAGTTTGTTAACTGAGTCGATTTTTGTTGTCATCTCAGCCTGTAATGCAGCTTTTTGTGTTGAGTCGGCTGATGCCATTCTCATCTGGTAATCATACTCAATACCTGATGTATTGTACAATATTCCTGCTTGCTCAAGAAACTGTGCTAATCCCTGATCTGCCATTGTTACACCGTAAGCATAAGAAAGACTGTCCACAGAGGTTTTTAAGGATGTTTTGGGTGTAGATGCTCCGCCACAGGAAACCATCATAACGGCAAAAACTGCTACTGCACTAAATGTGCTTAAAATTGTTTTTTTCATTTTACTTTATATTATTATATGTGTTCTTTATTTATACAATTCCTAAAAGCTCTACATCGAATATGAGAGCTGAATTAGGCTCTATTGCACCGCCTGCTCCCTGTTCTCCGTAAGCAAGTTCGGAAGGTATATATAATCTCCATTTTGAACCTACCGACATAAGCTGAAGGGCTTCAACCCACCCTTTGATAACCTGGTTTACACCAAACACTGCCGGCTGACCTCGCTGTACTGAACTATCAAATACTGTGCCATCTATAAGTGTGCCGTGATAGTGACACCTGACTTTGTCAGTGGCTTTTGGTATTTCACCATCACCCTCTTTAAGTACTTCGAATTGCAAACCGCTGGGAAGAGCTGTTACATTATCTTTCTTTTTGTTCTCTTCGAGGAAGGCTCTGCCTTCTTCCAAATTTTTATTCAACATCTCGTCCTGCTGTTTACTGAAATAATTTTGTAGTATCTGATTTGCTTCCTGGGGAGTCATCTCGGGAGCACCGTTTTTCATGATCTCTGTGAAGGCTTTTACAAAAGAATCAACATCAATTTGTTTTAGTCCTGAATTCATTAGGTTTGAGGCCATACTCATACCTAACGCATAACTTAATTTGTCCATTAATTTATTTAGTTTTCGAATTATCTTGCAAAAGTACGACATAAATTATAAAAAGAGAGAGTTTATCAAATAAAATGTGATATTTATAAGTATAAAAAGCTATATTTGAAGTAAAAAGGAGCATAAAATGAAGAAGAAAAAGCTGGTTGTATTAACAGGTGCAGGCATGAGTGCGGAGAGTGGTATCTCTACTTTCAGAGATTCAGGCGGATTGTGGGATAAATATCCGGTGGAACAGGTAGCTACACCTGAAGGCTTCAGGGCAAATCCTGAATTGGTATTGAACTTCTATAATGTCAGACGCCGCGAACTGCTTGGCACTAAACCAAATGCGGGTCATTACGGGTTAGCAGATATGGAGAAGGATTTTGATGTGCACATTATCACACAAAATATCGACAATCTGCATGAACAGGCCGGTAGCAGCTCTGTTATTCATCTTCACGGAGAATTGATGAAATCACGTTCAACTGGCGACGAATCGCTTATTTATGATATTGATCCTGAGAATTGTGATATTAAATTGGGCGACAAATGCGAAAAGGGTTATCAGTTGCGTCCTCATATTGTTTGGTTTGGTGAGATGGTACCTATGATGGCAAAGGCAGAAACTATTACTCACAGTGCTGATATCTTTGTGATTATAGGTACTTCAATGAACGTATATCCTGCAGCCGGACTTCTTAACGACGTGAAAAGCAATGTTCCTGTTTATCTTATCGATCCTAAGGATGTGGCAACAGGAAGATATGACATACACCATATTAAAATGGGAGCTTCGGAAGGGGTTAAGGAACTGAAGAGGCTATTATCATAACCTTACTGATTTGGCCAATACACACTATTTAATAACTATCTGTTTGCTATTACCTGATTCTTATGTTTTCCTTATTTAAAAGGAGAAGATAAGGGCGAGGTAAGGCCAAATTAAGAGCGAGATAAGACCAAAATTTGGGCGAAGTTATAGCGATGCAGCAAAAATATATACTTTTTGCGGGTGCTGTATTTTTTGTATTTTTGATTTATAATAAATAAAAGCTTGTGGCAAAAAAAATAGCAGAGACCCCGATGATGAGGCAGTTTATCGAGATTAAGAAACAACATCCCGATGCAATACTGCTGTTTCGTGTGGGCGATTTTTATGAGACTTTTTCGGATGATGCAATCATTGCATCTGAAATATTGGGAATAACACTTACCAGAAGGGCTAATGGCGCTGCGCAGTTTGTGGAACTGGCAGGATTTCCTCATCATGCTCTTGATACTTATCTGCCTAAACTGGTGAGAGCGGGCAAAAGGGTTGCTATTTGCGATCAGCTGGAGGATCCTAAAACAACAAAAAAGTTAGTTAAGCGTGGCATTACGGAACTCGTTACACCGGGTGTATCTATCAATGACACTGTACTTAATCATAAGGAAAACAACTTCCTCTGTTCGGTTCATTTTGCTAAAAACAATATCATTGGGATATCTTTTCTGGATATCTCAACAGGTGAGTTTCTCACCACAGAAGGAACGCATGAAAGTATCGACAAACTGCTTTCTAACTTCTCACCAAAAGAGGTGTTGGTGGAACACAACAAAAAGAGGAAATTTGAAGAGCTGTTTGGCTCCGGCTGGCTGATTTCGGCGCTGGATGACTGGATCTTTACAGAAAATGCTGCACGTGACAGACTGAAATCTCACTTTAAGTCTTCAAGTCTGAAAGGCTTCGGGGTTGATCATCTTGAACAGGGTATTATTGCTTCGGGTGCCATTTTGCACTATATGGACATAACACAACATCCTAATATAGAGCATATCAACTCATTAACACGGATCGAAGAGGATCGTTTTGTACGCCTTGACAAATTCACTGTCAGAAATCTTGAGCTGCTGTCTCCAATGAATGAGGGGGGAAAAAGTCTGTTGGGTGTTTTGGATAAGACTATCTCCCCAATGGGCTCGCGACTTATGCGAAGGTGGGTGGTTTTTCCTCTGAAGGAGGTTAAACCTATTGAAGACCGGCTAAATGTTGTTGAGCATTTTTTTCGTGATCCTGAACTTAAAAAGCTGCTCACTCAGCAACTATCATTAATAGGTGATCTGGAACGTATTATATCGAAAGCGGCTGTTGGCAGAATAACTCCCAGAGAGGTTGTTCAGCTAAAGGTTGCACTTAATGCAATAGAGCCTATAAAGGAGGCTTTTACCGAATCAGGCAACAGTAATCTTAAAGAGATGGGGGAACGGCTTAATCCTTGCCCTTTAATGAGGGACAGGATTGAGAAGGAGATTGTTCCGGATCCTCCTGCCCTTATTAATAAAGGTGGATTTATCAGGAAAGGGGTGAATAATGAGCTTGATGAACTTCGCGATATTGCCTTTTCGGGCAAGGATTATCTTCTGAAGCTTCAGCAGCGTGAAAGCGAAAAGACTGGTATTCCGTCTCTAAAAGTGGCTTTTAATAATGTTTTCGGATATTATATAGAGGTGAGAAATACACATAAGAGCAAAGTGCCGGCAGAATGGACCAGAAAACAGACTCTGGTGAGTGCGGAAAGATATATCACTGAGGAGCTGAAGGTGTATGAGGAGAAAATACTTGGTGCAGAAGAGAAGATTAATGTACTGGAGAATAAAATATATGGGGAGCTGGTTGAAAGCATACTTGAATATATCCCTGTTATACAGAATAATGCAAATATTATTGCTCAGGCAGACTGCCTGCTTTCGTTTGCAAGTGTGGCTGAGCAGTATAAATACATGCGACCAGAAGTTAACGAGTCGTATGTAATTGATATTAAAAAAGGGAGGCATCCGGTAATTGAACGACAACTGCCGGTGGATGAGCCTTATGTCTCTAACGATGTTTATCTTGATAATGACAAACAGCAGATTTTGATAATTACCGGACCAAATATGTCGGGTAAATCGGCTCTGCTGCGCCAGACGGCTCTTATAACCCTTATGGCTCAAATAGGATCTTATGTACCTGCCGAATCAGCAAAAATAGGATTGGTTGATAAAATATTTACAAGGGTTGGTGCTTCTGACAACATCTCACTGGGTGAATCAACTTTTATGGTTGAGATGAATGAGGCTGCCAATATTATGAATAACCTGTCGGATAGAAGTCTTGTTCTTTTTGATGAGCTTGGTAGGGGGACAAGCACTTACGACGGTATTTCTATTGCATGGGCTATTGTGGAGTATATTCACGAGAATCCTAAAGCAAGGGCTAAGACTCTTTTTGCTACACATTATCATGAGCTTAATGAGATGGAGAAAACTTTTAAGCGTATAAAGAATTATAATGTATCGGTAAAAGAGATAGATAAGAGAGTGATTTTCATGCGCAAGCTGGTGCCGGGAGGAAGTGAGCACAGTTTCGGGATTCATGTGGCAAGGATGGCAGGTATGCCACAGAGTATTACTAAAAGGGCTGACACAATACTGTCTCAGATGGAGAACTCAAACCGCAGAGGCGATATTAAAAAACCAATTGATGATTTCGTGGAAAAACAGGAGGGTTATCAATTGAGCTTCTTTCAGCTGGATGACCCTATATTGAGTCAGGTTCGTGATGAGATAATCAACCTGGATGTGAACAACTTAACTCCTATTGATGCGCTCAATAAACTTAATGAGATCAAGAAAATTGTTAAAGGCAAATAACTTTTACTGACTCGTCAGTGATAATTTTCATTAAACTTATACAAACAAAATGTGCGTTAAATTGTTTCATCATTGAAATAACCAGAACTTGAACTATTTTTTACAAAAACATTGACTTATGAAACTAAAAAAACTATTTATTGCAGGACTGCTTATTGCAGCATTCACAACTACAATTAATGCTCAGCAATATAACACCGCGTTTGGTGTGAGACTGGGATATGACAGTGGTTTAACACTTAAACACTTTTTCGCGCCTGCCAGTGCAGGTGAGTTTATATTATCTGCATCTCCGCGCTGGTTTCAGCTTACAGGATTGTATGAATACCAGCAGCCTGTTCCCAATGCTCCGGGTCTTGACTGGTATGTGGGTCTGGGTGCTCATTTAGGAGGCATTCACAAGCACAGAGATAATTATGACAGTGCATTTCTGCTAGGAGCTGACCTGATTGGAGGTCTGGAATATGTTTTCCCGAGAGCCCCTTTCAATGTGTCTCTCGACTGGAAACCATCATTTAATTTCACCAACGATTATAATGATTACTGGTATAGTGGATTCGCACTAAGTTTGCGATACACATTCCGATAACATCCCGTTTTATTAAGTAAAATTTGAAAATGATTTAGAACCGCTTTCGCAAGAGAGCGGTTTTTTTTATGAAAAATACTTACTTTTGTATTTATGCAAAAGACAGAAACAAACAGCGAAACTGATCTGCTAAATGAGCTGAATGAGGCACAACGTGCTGCGGTGGAGTTTTGCGACGGTCCTTCTCTTGTAATAGCAGGTGCGGGGTCGGGTAAGACGCGTGTGCTGACTCACAAAATAGCTTATCTACTGGAACAGGGGCTTCCTCCTTACTATATTCTTGCGCTTACATTTACTAATAAGGCTGCGCGTGAGATGAAATCGCGTATTGCAGAACTGGTTGGTGAGAAAAGAGCCAGAAGATTGTGGATGGGCACCTTCCACTCAATTTTCGCACGTATTCTTCGCAATGAAGCTGAATCAATTGGTTTTCAGTCGAACTTCACCATATTCGATACATCTGACTCTCGTAATCAGATTAAGCTTATCATTAAAGATATGAAGATTGATGACAAGCAATACAGGCCGGGATCTGTTCACGGACAAATATCAAGAGCAAAGAACAGTTTGATAACACCTGCCATGTATGCGGGTAATGCTGAAATAATTGAATACGACCGCAGAGCTAAACAGCCGCAGCTCTTCGAGATTTATCAGAGATATCAAAACCGTCTGCGTTCTGGAAACAGTATGGACTTTGATGATCTGCTGATGTACACTAACATTTTGTTTCGTGACCACAAAGAGGTTCTCGAGAAATACAGGAATCAGTTTCAATACATTCTCGTTGATGAATATCAGGACACCAATTTTGCTCAGCATCTCATTGTAAAACAGCTGTCTGATGTGCATCACCGCGTGTGTGTTGTTGGTGATGATGCACAGAGTATATATTCATTTCGGGGTGCTGATATCGATAATATTCTTAATTTTAAATCTAACTTCCCCGAGACAAAGGTCTTTAAGCTTGAGCAGAATTATAGGTCAACACAAAATATAGTAAATGCGGCCAACAGCCTTATCAAAAAGAATACAGAGCAGATTGCCAAGGATGTATTCTCAGAAAATGAGGTTGGTGAGAAAATGGAGGTGTTAAGCACATTCTCTGATTTTGAAGAGGGACTTGTTGTAGCTAATAAGATTGCCAGAATGCGATTGGAGATGCATTCGGCATACAGCGATTTTGCTATACTCTACCGCACTAATGCACAATCAAGAATATTTGAGGATTCTCTCAGGAAGAAAAATATACCCTACAGGATTTATGGCGGTAAATCATTTTATCAGCGTAAAGAGATAAAGGATGTTATTGCCTACTTCAGGCTCATAGTGAATCCTTCTGATGAGGAAGCATTCCGTCGTATTATTAATTATCCTACACGAGGAATTGGGGATGTAACTGTTGGAAAGTTAGCTTCTGCGGCTGAACTACATCAAATCAGCCTGTGGAATGTTCTTTCATCTCCTTTGGACTACAATGTAAATATAAATTCAGGTACTCAGAAAAGACTAAAGGAGTTTCATACTCTGATGAGTGATTTTATTAATAGTAAAGAGACGCTTGATGCTTTTGATCTGGCTCAGGAGGTACTAAAGAAAACAGGTATATCAAAAGAGGCTTATCAGGATCTTACTCCGGAGGGAATGAGTCGCTCTCAAAATATACAGGAGTTGCTGAACGCCATTGATGAGTTTGTTTCGACTCGCCGCGAGGAGGGAGACGAAGAAATTAGTTTAGTTGACTTTCTATCAGAAGTCTCACTGCTTACAGATCAGGATACCGACAAAGATGAAGAGGCTGAAAAGGTGACATTAATGACAGTTCACTCTGCAAAAGGGCTGGAGTTTAATCATGTCTTTGTTGTTGGAATGGAGGAAGATCTTTTTCCTTCGTCAATGGCTAAATCGGAAGTTAGAGGTCTGGAAGAGGAGCGCCGTTTGTTTTATGTTGCCATGACACGTGCGATGAAAACATGCACCATAACGTATGCCAGGAGCAGGTTTAAAAACGGGCAGACTAATTCTGCAGTGGAGAGCAGGTTTTTGAAAGAGATAGATCCGGAATATATTTCTATGGATTTGAACACGGCATCTCACAACTCAACCACTGACAATGCGGTTGACTTTTGGGGAACTATGCGTGAACAGCGTATTAAGCGGGAGAGTTTGAGGGAAAGCAGAGTTAACAATAATTCCTCTTATACCGGCAGAACAGGTTTATCAACAGGCAGACTGACTCCTGTGGAAAAGACAGCCTCTTCCATGCCATTATCAAAAGAGGCAAAAGAACTGGAAGAGGGCGATATCATTGAACATGAACGTTTCGGTCAGGGTGAAGTGACATCTATAGAATTGAGCGGTAATGATCGCCGGGCAGTAGTTGAGTTTGAATCTGCGGGCAGAAAACAGCTGCTTCTTAAATTCGCAAAGTTCAAGATTGTAGGGAAGAAGTGAATTGAACACTTTTCCCCCGGAAGATTCAACCTATATATTTAACTAAATCAAATTATAGTTCAAGTAAGGCTTTTTCCCCGTTACTTCCGCCAAACAAAATATCAGTGGGATTCTCAAGCAACTGCTTTATCCTTTTCAGGAAGCTTACAGAGTCCTTGCCGTCAATTACACGGTGATCATAAGAGAGTGCGACATACATCATAGGTCTGATAACTACCTGCCCGTCAATTGCTACGGGGCGCTCAATGATATTATGCATGCCCAGGATTGCTGATTGAGGAGGATTGATTAGAGGAGTTGACATCATAGACCCGAAAACACCTCCGTTTGTTATAGTAAATGTACCGCCTGTCATCTCGGGAATAGAAAGCCTTCCATTTCTTGCCTTCTCTGCAAGGTCGGCAATAGCCTTCTCTATCTCCGCTAATCCAAGACTTTCAACATTACGGACTACGGGAACCATTAATCCTTTTGGAGCACTTACGGCAACAGATATATCGGTAAAATCATAAGTTACCAGGTTCTCTCCGTCAATCATGCTGTTGACATTGGGAAATTCAAGCAGAGCTACAGATGAAGCTTTCATGAAAAATGACATAATGCCTAGTTTTATTCCATGCTTTTCGGTGAACTGTACCTGATTTCTTTTGCGTATATCCATTATAGGTTTCATATCCACCTCATTAAAGGTGGTAAGCATAGCTGTTTCATTTTTAACCGACACCAGACGTTCACTCAGTTTACGGCGCAAAGAACTAAGTCTCTCTGTTTTTGATTCTCTGCTTACCTCTTTTTTCAATCCCGCAGCAGGAGCCTGAGCCTTGTTTGCGGGACTTTCATTAGCATTAAGTACAACTTCTACATCTTCGCGCTTTAGTCGTCTTAAACCGTTTATAACATCCTCCACAGACAGGTCATTCAAATCCATTACCTTTTGAGCCAGAGGAGTAATCTTTACTTTATCGAATTCTGTTTGATCTGATTTTGCTTCTTGGGTCTCATTTTTATATTCTTCAGTTTCAGCAGGTTTTGTGACTTTGGAGGATTCGGATATTTTAATTTGATCGACATGTTTAGAAGACTCAATTATCTCAGTATTTTTAGCTGATTTAGGAGAATCTCCTGTCTCGGCAGATTTATCAGAAACTGCTGTTTTTTCTGATTTTGACGGTTGCACAGAGGTGTCAATTGTGCAGGCAACTGAACCCACTTCAAGCATATCTCCTTCTTTTGCTTTAAAAGAGATCTTTCCTGAATCGTAGGCTACCAGCATAAGCGTTGCTTTGTCTGATTCCAGCTCTGCTATTTCGGTATCTTTCTCTACATATTCACCATCTTTCACGAGCCAATTAAAAAGCTCTACATGCGTGATTGATTCACCCGGACTTGGTATTTTAACTTCGATAATTGCCATTATTTGGTTTTCGTTTTATTGAGACTAATAAAATAAGATGAATTATTCAAAAGCTCGATTAATGATTTCTGCCTGGTTAATCTTATGAAGTGCAGTTAAGCCTTCAGCTGTAACTCCGCTTGCCGGACGACTGATAACCTTGAGTTTATAATCCTCAAGCTTTTGTTTTATATATAGCGCAGCACCCATATTTAATGGTTCCTCCTGCACCCAAACAAGCTCTGTATCTTTTGGATAGCTGTTTATAAGATTCTTGATCTGTTTTTCAGGAAAAGGGTATAGTTGCTCGAGACGTATTATTGAAACGTGATTTGCATTCAGTTCGCGGCGCTCTGCATTTAGTTCATAGAAGATTTTACCTGTACAAAGAATCAACTTCTTTACATTAGACTTGGATTGCAAACCTTCATCTTCAATTACTTCCAGAAACTCTTTTTCAGTAAAATCGGAAATAGATGATGTGCACTCGGGGTGACGTAACAGACTCTTGGGTGTAAAAACTATCAGCGGTATACGGAAATCACGATGGAGCTGACGGCGTATGACGTGAAAGAAATTAGCGGGAGTAGTGCAATTTACAACTTGCATGTTATAGTTGCCGCAAAGACTCAGAAAACGCTCCATTCTACCGCTTGAGTGTTCAGCTCCTTGTCCTTCATAGCCGTGTGGCAGATACATTATGAGTCCTGATTTCAATCCCCATTTCTCCTGTGCCGAAGAAATATATTGATCAACTATAACCTGTCCGACATTATAGAAATCGCCAAATTGGGCCTCCCAGATTGTAAGACCGTCAGGAAATGCAAGAGAATATCCATACTCGAAGCCCAGAATACCGTATTCGCTAAGCATAGAATTATATACACGAACAGGAGCCTGATCTCCTCCCAGATTTTTAAGGGGGAAATATTTATCTTTACCATCATCTTCGGTAACTATTTCAGCGTGGCGGTGAGAAAATGTTCCACGTTCTGAATCCTGACCGCTCAAACGCACGGGAATCATCTCCTTTGCAAGTGTTGCATAAGCCATAAGTTCACCCATTGCCCAATCGTAAGAGTCCTCTTCAATCATAGCAGCGCGCTGAGCAAACAACCTTGTTGTCTTATTAAAAAACTGCCTGTCATCAGGTAATGTTGTAATGCGCTTTGCCAGTTCTAAGAAAAGCTCACGGGAAACTTTTGTGTCTGTCGTTTTCTCAAAATCTTTTGAATCGGGTAAACGTATATGGCTGTTTTTATCAGACATGAACGGCTGAAAGCTTAGCTTATTTGACTTTAATGAGATTTCATAAGATTCTTCCAGCTTGCTGTGAAAGTCAGCTACTTTTTTATCAAAATCAGCAGCATCAACTACATTTTCATTGATTAATCTTTCTGCATAGATATCACGAGGATTTTTATGCTTTGCAATAATGTCATACAGATCTGGTTGTGTGAAACGGGGCTCATCACCTTCGTTATGACCATATTTTCTGTAAGAAAGGAGGTCGATAAAAACATCAGTATTGAATTCCTGCCTAAATTCCAGTGCTAATTTAGCAACAAACACCATTGCTTCGGGATCATCACCATTAACATGGAATACAGGCGATTGCGTAACTTTAGCGATATCTGTACAATAGGTGCTGGATCTCGCCTGAAGATAGTTGGTTGTAAATCCCACCTGATTATTAATGACAATATGAATTGTTCCGCCTGTCATGTATCCGCCCAATCTTGAAAACTGAATGGTTTCGTAAACAACTCCCTGTCCGGCAATTGCTGCATCACCATGTACTACTATAGGCAAGACTTCATCGTAATTAAGATTATGATCATTCTCCAGTTTTGCACGGGCTATTCCCTGAACTACCGGTCCGACTGACTCAAGATGCGACGGATTGGGAGCCAGATTGATAGAGATGGTTCGCCCTTCATAATCAATTGTACTGCTGAATCCAAGGTGATATTTAACATCACCATACTTTATCTCTTCATCGTAATTTTGTGCATTGAACTCACGGAAGACCTGGGAATATGGCTTCTTCATTATATTTGTAAGCACGTTTAGCCTTCCGCGATGTGCCATACCAAGAACTATATCATTTACATTATATTCTCCTCCACGTGATATTATTGCATCCAGAGCAGGTATAATGGACTCTGATCCTTCGAGAGAGAAACGCTTTTGTCCTACAAACTTTTTATGCATGTAGTCTTCGAAACCGGATGCTTCTACTAATAAGTCAAGTATTCGCAGTTTATTTTCTTTGGGAAGCTTTTCTCTGTTTCTTGAATTCTCCATTTTCTCCTGAAGCCACCTGACCTTATCAGGATTGGTCATATAACGATATTCCACTCCTATCGAGGCACAATATGTCTCTTCGAGCACCGCGATTATCTCACGCAGAGTGGCTCTACCCAACCCCACTTCATTCCCGGCTTCAAATACTAAATCCAGATCTTTTTCAGTGAGATCGAAGTTTTCTATTGCAAGTGTAGGGGTGTATGTCCTTCGTGCTCTTACAGGATTTGTTTTTGTAAATAAATGCCCTCTTCTCCGATAAGATGTGATAAGTCTCATCACATTCAACTCTTTAGGAGAGTGCCCTGTACTTCCATTCTCTGACGGCTTTATAGGGAAGTGAGTGGTGGCTAGATCAAACCCCTTGAAGAAATGGCGAAAACTTTCATCAACGCTTTCAGGTGCTTCCTTGTATTTTTTGTATAACTCTTCTATTGCTTCGATCTCCATAGTGTCGAAATCATTCCCGGTATTCATTGGCAAAATAAGCTTTATCTATATAAATGGTAAATAAGACAAAATTGTTCATTATAAACAGGTAATAGATACAAAATCGATGATAGTTAGATAAATTCAATGATAATTAGATGAAAAAATCGTATATTTGACATCCCAAATAAAGTTATCAGTTAAGTAATTAACATCACAATTAATAAATTTCAAATTTCATGACTAAAAGCGCTTTACAAATTGCTAGGACAGAATACGTCCCTAAAATGCCCGAAGGACTGAAAGGCAACGTAAAAATAACAGAAGGAGCTTCTACAGAGTCAGTAGCCGACCAGGCAGAGATTAAGGAACTTTTCCCTAACACTTACGGACTCCCAATTGTAACTTTTGAACATACAGAGGGTGAAACCGGAGCAGATGAACCTGTAAATGTAGGTGTTATTTTGTCGGGAGGACAAGCACCGGGTGGTCATAATGTTATAGCAGGAATTTTTGATGGTATTAAAAGATTGCACAAAGAGAGCAAATTATATGGTTTCATTCTGGGACCTGCAGGCTTAATTGACCATCAGTACAAAGAACTCACAAGTGAGATAATTGATGAGTACAGAAATACAGGAGGTTTTGATATTATCGGTTCCGGTCGTACAAAGCTTGAAACCAAAGAACAGTTTGACAAAGGTCTTATCATTCTTAAAAAGCTTGACATAAAAGCACTTGTAATCATTGGCGGTGATGATTCTAATACAAATGCCTGTGTTTTGGCAGAGTATTACAAAACAATCAACGCAGGTGTTCAGGTATTGGGATGTCCTAAAACAATTGACGGAGACCTGAAAAACGAACAAATCGAAACATCTTTCGGATTTGATACTGCTTGTAAAGTTTATTCTGAATTGATCGGGAATATTCAACGTGACTGTAATTCTGCACGCAAATACTGGCACTTTATCAAGGTTATGGGTCGCTCAGCATCACACATAGCACTTGAATGTGCTCTTCAGACACACCCGAATGTATGTATAATATCTGAAGAGGTTGAAGAAAAAGGTTTATCTCTTGATGATATTATAGAATATATTGCAGGAGTTATTGCTAAGCGGGCAGAAAACGGATTAAATTTCGGTACGGTAATTATCCCTGAAGGATTAATTGAGTTTATCCCTGCAATGAAAGGTTTAATAAGCGAGTTGAACGATTTCCTTGCTCACAATCAGGAAGAGTTTGATCTGGTACGCCGTTCAGGTAAACGTGAATATATCATTAGCAAACTATCTCCTGCTAATTCAGAGATTTACGCAAGCTTACCCGAATCAGTTGCCCGCCAGCTGACACTTGACCGTGATCCTCATGGTAATGTTCAGGTTTCTCTTATTGAGACTGAAAAATTACTATCAGAAATGGTAGGTAAAAAGCTTAGCGAATGGGCTAAAACAGGAAAATACAGTGGTAAATTTGCAAGCATTACTCATTTCTTTGGATATGAAGGTCGCTGTGCTGCTCCATCTAATTATGATGCAGACTACTGCTATTCACTTGGATATACAGCATCTATGCTTGTTGCATCAGGCAAAACAGGATATATGTCATCAGTGAGAAATACCACAGCTCCTGCAGCTAAATGGATTGCTGGTGGAATGCCTATAACAATGATGCTTAACCTGGAACGTCGTCATGGAGAGATGAAACCTGTTATTCAGAAAGCTTTGGTTAAACTTGACGGAGCTCCATTCCTTTATTATAAAGAGAAACGTGACGAGTGGGCTATTCATACCGACTACGTTTATCCGGGACCTATACAGTACTTTGGACCGACAGAGGTTTGTGATCAACCAAGTAAAACATTACAATTGGAACAAACAGGAAAGATTAATTTCTAATATCTGTTCAGGATATATAAAAGTAAGGGCCGTCTCTCAACAGGACGGCCCTTTTACTTTCTACTTAATTAAAAGTTATATTTAAAAGGATCAGAAGAACTTATATCTGTTATCTTCCACACCCAACTCTCTTTTTAATGTTTCAACAGCCTGCATCTGCAATCTGTATGAGTTGTTATTTAAAATAGCATTTTTCTGTTGTTTGTCATCATAAGTTGCACTTCCCTCAGTACGATTAACAACATTTGCCACAAATACTCCCATATTTCCTTGCATAGGTCCAACTATTGTGTTTAATGGAGCAAAGGATGCTACAGCATTTATAGTAGGCTCATAGCCAAGTCCTGAAATGTTTTGAGTAGTAAAATTGACAAATCTTACTGAGTCGACATTAGAATACATTGCAGCTGCATAAGCCTCCATAGAGGATAAGTTCTGTTGCTTTAAATCGGCTATTATTTTTTCAGCCTTTTTCTCATTAATAAGTTGAGTGCGAATTATATCAGACACCTCTGTTATTGGGGTTATACCGGCAGCTATCACTTCATCAACACGTGCAACAATTCTAAGGTTTGTAAGATCAAACTTCCTTACAGCACCCATCTCTTTCTGATTAGCAGCCCAGGTAATTACCTGACGCGAACTGGGTATTTGTCCTAAAGAATAGTCATTTGCAGAGAAAGACATATTGGGCATCACCATATAACCTGCTTCAGAAGCCAGCTGAATAAAATTCTTGCCTACATCAGGTGTTGAAACAAATTGATTTAGTTCATTGTCGATGTTGTTGGATGTCTTCTCACTTGGAACTACAGGCATGTTTACGATAGCAAGCTTAAACTTGTTGACAGGTTTTGTTCTCTCTTCAACTTGGAATATTACCTGCTGACCGGGAATTGTTAATTTAATCGGCTGTCCTACAGGAGCACTGAATGCAGCTTCAACCATTTCTTTACCAAAAGGCAGCAGATCAATCTCTCTTGCCCAACCTACATCACCTCCATTAGACCCTGGATTTAAGCTGTTGGCAACATCAGCAAACGATTCACCGCTATTGATAGAATTATAAATGCTATCAACAAAGTTAGTTATAATTGAATCTTGTCCTACTACAGTAGATGTAGGCACTGCCATCATACTCAGATAAACAGAGTCAGGGGATACAGTTTTATCAATTAATTTATAAAGCTGGAAGGAATCGCCCTCACGTACAGGTCCGTAAATATCATTTATATCAGCTGTTCTGGCAAAATCAAGTTGAGTAGGTGTAAACAAGTTTTCACCAAAGAACACATCACGATAAGGAGTTTCGGAATAATCTGCGACTATTGTAGCAGGATTTGATGCTGCCTGTAATTGAGTATATGCAATCTTAGACTGCTCTTCAACAGCTTTAAAATCCTCATCACTGGGAACTATTTCTTTAGTGAAATAAGACAATTTCACCCTGGGTGTCTCCAGAATAAACGACTTCTTATTTTTATTGTAAAAATCTTTTATCTCTTTATCAGTAACTGTAACGGCAGAATCAGGAATAGTAAAATAATTCTGCATTACATACTGTATTTCCGCATTCTGTTGAGATAAATCGAAAGTTGTTTTTGCTTCTATATCATTTACAACAATTGAATTGGTGAGAAGAGAAATATATTTTTCTTCAAGTCGCTGAGTCTTAACCATGTTTTCGATAAACAACCACAACGATTTGTACTGATCCACCAATACCTGCTCTTGAGGGTTGGGGCTTGGTGTATTTATAACATTCAAGAATTCAATTAAAGCAGTACGGCTGAACATACCGGTTTCTGGATCAAGGAAAAATGGCAGTTGTTGCAAAATCGGGGATATGACCTGTCCGTGAACAAGATCATTTATCTCCTCTTTAGTAACTACTAATCCAAGATCGCTTGCCTGATCTTCAAGCAGCCTGTCGCGGACCATCTGTTGGTAAACTGCCTCACGAATTTGCAATGATGTGTTTTCATCCAGTGAAGATTGTCCGCTGATCATCTTTTGGAACTCCTCAAATTCGGTAATCTTGTTGGAATACTCTTGAGTTGTAATAACTTCTCCATTTACAACAAAAGCTCTGTCTCTTGCTTTTCCAACCAGTGTTGAGCCCGAACTAAAAAGGTCTCCTAAAACGAAGGCTAGCAATGCTACGCCTATAACAATGACCAGCAGTGGTCCTTTATTCCTGATATTTTGTAAAGTTGCCATCTAAATATCTATTAGTCTGTTTCAATAAATCGTTAAAAAATATGTATATTCAAATTAGGGCACGAAGTTAGTAAAAATAAAGCAGATAAGTATATAATTTTTATCTAAAAAAGTGTATTAATATTATTAACTTATAGTTTAAACCTCTTTGCTGTCGTCAGTTATCAAACGGACAACTTCAATTTTACGGTCTGTTACTTTAAGAATTTTAAAAGTATAGTCTCCTATTATAACTGTTTCGTATGTTTTTGGGAATTTTTGAGTATAATGCAGCAAGAAACCGGCAACAGTAGAATAATTATCAGACTCGGGTATTCCGAGACCATAAATCTCGTTCAAATGATCTATCTCTACACGACCTGAAAGAACATATTCATTATTACTCTCCTGCTTTACAAATTTAGATTTGACATCATATTCATCCTCAATTTCGCCAAAAATCTCTTCCACCAAGTCTTCCATTGTAATTATACCGGATGTGCCTCCAAACTCATCTACTACAACTGCAATACTTTTGCGTTGCTGCATCAGGTCACTCATAAGCTTGCTTGCCTGCATACTTTCCGGAACAAATGAGATAGAGGCAATTTTGCTTGTCCAGTCTTTAGGATGTGTGAATATTTCCCACACATGAATATATCCGGCAATATCATCAATATCATCTTTAAAAACCAGTATTCGGGAAATGCCTGTTTCAATGAACCTCTCTTTTAGGGTTTCTATATCTGTTTCAATATTTACAGCTATAATATCCGCTCTTGGCACCATGCAATCCCTTAATTTCATAGAAGAGAAATCCATCGCATTACGAAATATCTTAACTTCGGAATCCATTTCAGTTACATTAGACATATCATCAATACTTTTCTTCACAAAAGTATCAAGATCTACCCTGCTGAATGTATTTTCATTAGGCTGGGGTGAACTGATTCCGAATAATCTCAGAATTCCTTTGGAGATGAGAATAAATAAAAATGCAACCGGATAAAACAGGATATAAAAAATGAAAGACGGTGCTGCAAATACTCTTACCCATGAGTTGGGATTTCTCTTAAAAAGACTCCTGGGTATCAACTCATTAGTTATAATAATAATTAATGTGGAAAATATTATCAGCAAAAGAGCAATTATCCATTCATGATGAATATAATTTTCAAGAAGATTGCCAAATATAATAAAAGTGTAATTAACAAATAGAACAAGTGTAATAACCTCACCTATCATCAAAGTAGCCAAAAACTCACGTGAGTGGCTATAAATACTGTTGAGCATGAAATTATTCAGACCTTTATTTTTCTTAGATACAGCATACTGAAGCTTATCAGACGATACAAAAGCCATATCAATTCCTGAAAAAAAAAGAGACAGGACAATAAAAACAAACCACCAAACTATATCTACCGTGTTTATCATCTGCTTTATTCAATAAGTCTGACAGCACCCTGAGCACCCGGTGTGATTGTATCTGTTGTATTAATCAAAGTAGAGTCTGTCGGCACAGGACTGTCAACAAATGGCAGTCTTCCGTCGTGTGGACGAAATATCCTGTAATCAGTCATCTGTTCATTCGATTCAAATCCGTAACCTTTCAGCTCTGATTCTTTTCGCTTAATCTCTATATAGGAATCGGAATAAACCCTTCCATTCTCCATATCCCAATATAACTCCTGACTGTTGAACTCTTCTCCCAGCATGTTTTTGACATGAACATTATTTTTAAGCTTCCATAGCTTTTTCTCATCATAATACCATGCAGTATCTCCTTCAACAGTTGCTTCAGTCTCAAAATCAGGTGTAAAACGTTCCAGAAATATTCCTTTAGGAAAATATTGATAAGGATCTTTAGCTTTATCAAATACCATCCACACATCATACGACACTTTATAGCGTGTTACACCTGAATCTGAAAGCAGCTGATATGCAGAATCGGTAACCATTGAGGGTGTAACCTCAGGATCATATTCAAGGGTAACAAGATTTTCACTGTTATCTTTACAGGATACTAAAAAAAGCAGCATAACAACCACCGTAAAGGTAGTTGTTATGCTCCATAAGTTTGATATGTTGTGTTGTAATTTCAACACTGTAAATATGTTGTTTATCTTAGTCTGACAGTAGTATTTTCACCTATCCAACCCGGTATAAATACTGTCTCGCCGGTTTTATATCCCATCATAAATGCAGTTTCGGTATCAAGGAATCTTGCAGAATAGCTGTTTATAAGACTATTAGCTTTACCTGCTACGCTTGGGTCAACCGACCTTGCTCTTTGAAGCTTGTCTACTGCAGCGCAGTAAACCAAACCTGCTTTTTCAGTTTCAGGGAATATATTGTTTGCTGAGCTTGCATATAACTGTGCAACCAAAATATATGCATCTCCATTGTTTGGATTATACTCAAGTGCATCATAAGCAGCTTGTCTTGCTCTTGCAAAGTTTCGCTGGTTAGAGAATATACTTGCAAGTTGCAGCATATATTCAGATGATCTGGTCTTGTCAGTCTCAAGTTTAGCTGCTTCGCTGTAATATTTAACTGCAGTCTCATAGTCCTTATCTTTCAGGCTCTTGTTAGCCAATCCTAATGCAGCATTTGCTGAAGGCTCAAGCTTGTGCAGATATTCTGCAGCAGTGAAATAAAGTTCTGATTCATTACAACCTACTGAACCAAGAGCATTAATAACTTCACTGAGGAATTCTTTATTAGTTTTATTAGGCTCAACCTTATCTGCATAATATTCTGTGAGCGTATTACAATCTCCTGCACCACTATTAACAAATCCTGTTTGAATACCTTCTTGCACAACACCTAAATAATCAGCACTTGCCTGATCGTTTGCAGCTGTAGTTCTAGTAATTGCTTCATCAAGATATCCCATTACATTAAAGTAATCAGTTATATATTGATCTTTAAATGAATTGTCGTTCAGATATAATGTCAGTGAAGAAACCATATAATAAGAGTAGGCATCTAACGGATACATTTCACTCTTTAAACCGTTAACTGCTTCACTCAACCAATCATAAATCACTTTTGCATCTGCTTGATCACCCATCAACTCCATATAATCATAAGTCTTATATGCAAGTATAGTTTCCTTAGCATCATCTTTGCCAAAGTAGGTTATCCTTTTGTCATATATCTCCATTGTCTTATCGAGATACTCTTTTTTCTTTGCAGCATCTGTTTCTTTCTCATAGAGAGCTTTAAAGATTCTGGGACCGTAAATAAATGTATTTTTACTTGCTGCCGGACAGTTTTCGTAAACTGAATTCCACGGGATCAAAGCAGATTCAAACGCTTCAGCTTTTGCTGCTGTTTGCATAAGGCTTAAATTAACGCGACAGTTTACGCTGTCTTCTCCGTGTCCAAAAGGTGCATTCACTGGATCGTAGCCGGCTTTCTGAGCACTTACACCGGCTATCATTCCTATTGCCAAAAGACCTGTTAATAATATTTTTCTCATATTGGTTGTTATTTATAGTTGTTTTCTAGCTTTACTGCAACTTGGACAAAATGTTAAAAGAATAGTTTAATCGATTGTTTTTTTATCAGTCTCACTTTATATATCCTTTATTAGTCAAACATGTTGCGAATAATTACTCAAAGTAAAATAAATATTTCTAAATCAAACAACAAATTGCGATTAATTAAACTGTCGCTTGAAAAACCAGAATTCGTTTACATTCATATTCAGAGAAATCTTAAACATATCCTGTCCTACCATAAACTGGTTGTCGGGATGCTGTCTGGAGTAACCAAATCCTATATTTAACATGGATACATGTCCTGTTCTTAAATCGTGAAATGGTAAACCAAGTCCTAAATTAATGCCGTATTCTTTAAAACTGCCTACACCAACAGGCTGATTATTATCGGGATTACTCACACTCACATTAACATAAGAGTTGGAATATGAAACCCCGCCTCTAAAACGAATACGATTAAAGTAGTTCTGACTAAACGGATCAATAACATACTCCATACCTGCATTTATGCGGTAGAAGTCATTATAACGATTATCATCATTAAGACCGTCAAGTTGAGTTGAATATGCTGAATTTTTCCACAATTGGTAAGTACCATCCACACCTACTAAAAACTTCTCGGTGTTATAAGTGAATCCGAGACCAAAAGTATGAGGCAGTTGAAAACTCTCACCTCCTAAAGTATCATTATTTATAATCTGAAAAGGCGGGTAGCCGGGGTTTTGGTATGGATCTTTCTCATAATTCATGATTGATGAGTTAACATCGGCTTTAGTATTGATTTGCGGAGAATATACAGCCCCTAAGGTAACAGAACGCGTTTTCCCGATAGGATAAGTATATTGAAGTCCCAAATCATACTTCAGCTCACGTATTGTGAATTTATTCAAACCCTCAGTGGTCAGAGCATTGGTAGTAATCGGAGTACTAACCCTGCTGTGAGAGAAGTTACCGAATAAATACGTCACATTAGCCCCTATAGATAAATTCTTAAGAGGTTCCCATGCAACACCTCCATATATCTGGCTCAAGCCACCTGTACCACGGTAGGTTTCGAGATACTGAATATCAGACAGCGAGCGACGCCCGCCAAAATTATACCCCACTTTCGAGTAAGGCAATAATCCGACACTTGCACCCATGTTGCGTAATAACGGGAATTGCAGTGCTATATAGTCAAGATTTCCATTATAAAAATCTCTGCTGTTAACACCATCACTCAGACGTGAAAGATGACCAGAGACACCTAAATCGAAAATAAAAGTTAATGAATCGAGCTCTGAATAAGAAGCGGGATTGCCTGGATTAACCTGCTGACTCCTGCGTAAGCCATAACTTATACCACCCATAGCTTCTGATGCCCCCAGTGAAGGGTTCGACAAAACACCAAATCCATACCTTCCATACGGAGAGTTGGAACCTACCTCTTGGGCAAAAATCACTTGGGTAATCGTAAGAAAAGCGATCAACAAAGGGAAACGTTTTTTCTTAATATTCATCTGTTTAGGTATATCAACTTACTTCGGTCTCTTAGTTTCATAAAAATATTTGAGCTTACAAAGATGACATATTTTTGCGATGCCACCAACTAAACCTCACAATCATCCTGTTAAAAAGATTAAAGTTTAATGATTATAAACTTTTTACACAGTATCATCCGCACATTTTTCTCTATAAAGTCAGCTGTTTTTGTATCTGTTATATGATGCAACTTCGCTTATCTGTTTTCTCTTTTTTTGTCTGAGAGGCTGGTTGCTATAACCAATAGTTATATCTAGCCAAACTCTTTTGGAATCGGGTATTGAAAGGATTTCACGCATCGACGATTCGTTAAACCATCCCAATATGCATGAGCCTAACCCTTCGGCATGTGCAGCCAAAACAATATGTGCTGCTATTATTCCCAGATCCATCTGAGCATAATCTTTCTGCTTCACCCAGCCGCCGATACCTGAAGAGAGATTTACTTTTTCTTCAACAAGCACCAGATGCACAGGAGCCTGCTTTGTGAAATGATTCATTCCCAAAGCACGTGCTGAAGTAGCATCTGCAACCTTGTTTTTTATTTCAGGATCATCTACAACGATTATATGCCATGGCTGAGCATTACAAGCCGATGGGGCCATTCGCGCAACCTCAATTATACGATCAATTTTCTCTCTTTCCACCTTACGATCTGTATCATAGCCACGAACACTCTGCCGTGTTGACACAAATTCAAGAAAATCAATATTATTCATATTTGTCATTATGCAATGATCTTTTTACAGCGTACTATTTCAAAGTAAGCAAGCGACTTATATACTTACCTATTATATCAAATTCAAGGTTTACAACACTGCCCTCCTTAATCTGATGAAAATTAGTGTATTCGTGTGTATAGGGAATGATGGCTACCTTGAAACTGTTATCAGTGGGTTCTACAACGGTCAGACTGACTCCATTAACAGTTACAGAACCTTTGTCAACTGTCATATAGCCTTTCTTAGCCATCTCTTCATTATACTCATACTCGAAGGTGTAATACCAGCTGCCTTCAGCCTCTGTCACGTTTTTACATACAGCTGTCTGATCCACATGCCCCTGCACAATATGACCGTCAAGCCTGCCGTTCATAGGCATGCTGCGCTCCAGATTTACTTTACTGCCAACTTCCAGTAGTCCCAGATTGGAAATATCCAATGTCTCCTTTATTGCAGTCACCGTATAGATATCATCATCTATCGACACAACGGTCAGGCAAACGCCATTATGAGAGATGCTCTGATCTACTTTCAGTTCATTTGTAAATGAACACCTTAATGAAATATGAAGGTTTGATTTATCTTTTTTCAATGCAACAACTGTTGCAGCTTCTTCAACTATACCTGAAAACATATAATTTAATTTCTTATTTTATTTACCAAATAGAGGCGCGTTCATCTTTAGGAAGATACATAGGATCGTTTGACTCTATATTGAACGCTTCATACCATGCATCAATATGTGGCAGCGCACCGTCAACTCTCCATTTCCCAAGTGAGTGAGGATCAATTTGTGTAAGACGAAGTATCTCTGCATCACGCACATTACCTGCCCAAAGTCCTGCATAGCTTAGGAAGAAACGCTGTGCCGGTGAATAACCATCAATCATATTACCCGACTGAGCCTGTTCAGTTTTCTGGAATGCATGATAAGCAACCTGAAGACCTCCGTGGTCAGCAATATTTTCACCAAGTGTGAAAGTACCGTTAGCGCGTACTGTGTCAATCACCACTATATTATCAAAATAGTTTACCAGCACTTTAGCCCTTTCGTCAAATCTTGAAGCATCATCAGTAGTCCACCAGTCGGTAAGATTACCGTCTTTATCAAACTTTCTGCCCTGATCATCAAACCCGTGAGTCATTTCGTGTCCAATCACAACTCCAATACCGCCGTAATTTACTGCATCATCTCCCTCCATAAAGAAAAAGGGTGGTTGCAGTATTCCTGCCGGGAAGCAGATCTCATTGGAAGAAGGATTATAATAAGCATTTACTGTCTGAGGTGACATGTACCATTTTGTGCGGTCAACCGGCTTACCCAGTTCTTCCATCATTTCATTCCAGGCAAACTCCGACGCACGCACTACATTTTGCCAGTATGAGTCATCTTTTATTTCCAGAGATGAATAATCTTTCCATTTATCAGGGTAGCCAATCTTAACGATGAATGTCCCCAATTTCTCCTGAGCCTTTTCCTTCGTTGCATCACTCATCCATTCAAGTTGATTGATGCGTTCGCTCAGTGAAACCTTTAAATTATCAACCAGATTGAGCATCCTCTCTTTTGCTTCCGCGGGGAAGTATTTTTCCACGTAGAGTTGCCCGACCGCTTCTCCCATAGAACTGTTCACGGCATCTATCGTTCTTCTCCAACGCGGGCGAAGCTCTTTACTTCCGCTCATGGCTTTACCATAAAACTCGAAGTTGGCATTTACAAAATCATCACTCAAATAGTTTGCTGCTGAGTTGATAACCTTCCAGCTAAGATAATCTTTAAGAACATCAGCCTGCTCTCTGTCTATTATAGCAATCGCTGCCTTAATCGGTTCTATCTGCGAAACATTGAGGCTGTCGATATCTCCTGCACCCATCTCATCAAAATAGATATCCCACACGAAAGGAGCAACCTGAGTATACAGCTCTGACAACAGCATTTTATGATAATTCTGTTCAGGCAAACGGCGCATTTCTTTTGTAACATGTGCCTGCGCAAGTTCAGTCTCAATCTTCATCACGTTAGCTGCCGCTCTCTTTGCGTCAGACTCACTGTATCCTGCATTTTGAAACTGAGTCTGCATAAGACTAATGTATCCTTCACGAAGGTTTTGGTAATGCTCATCTTGTAAAAGATAATAGTCCCTGTCGCCCATGCCGATGCCTGATTGATATATGTGAGCAATATTCATGCTGCTGTTCTTATCATCAGGACCTACCGAAAAGCCGAAGAATGGATTGGATACCAGTTTGCTTAATTGCACACTTACTCTCACAATATCTTCTTTGCTCTCCGCTTCGGCAATTCTTTGCAAAAGCGGTAAAATCGGAGCGGCACCCTCTGAATTTAACCTGGCACTATCCATTCCGATGGAATACATATCTCCCACTTTCTGAGCATTAGTACCATAGGCATAATCCTGCGAACCCAGTTCCTGTATCAGCTCTTGTATCTGCAGCTGATTCTCTTCACGTAGCTTGTCGAATGAACCGTAACGTGCATATTCATCAGGTATTGGATTAGCATCTTGCCATCCCCCTGTTGCATATCTATAAAAACTTTCACCCGGGCTGGCTGTTGTATCGATATTAGAAATATCTATACTTTTGGCAGCGCCGGTTTCTTTATTTTGTGAACAACTTACAATGGTCATTATAAAAAAAACTGTAATTGGAAATAATAATCGTTTCATGAGTTGAATGTTTGAATTCAATTATTTTATATTGCAAAAGTACAAAAATTATTTCATTTATATAGAGTTGGTTGAATCCAACACAGATAGATAAAACAATACTGGCGAATTAAGGATAAATCAAATATATTTTGCGTTACTAAGCGCTTCCTTTATCAGCAGTGAGGTCTTTTCGCTCACAGGAACAAGAGGCAAACGGAGTCTGTTGATAATCATACCCTTTTGCGACAGAATTGACTTCACGCCAGCAGGGTTGCCCTCAACGAAAATCAGATGAAACAGGTCGCTGAAATCCGCTTCCATCTTCTCGCGGGCATTCTTCGAATCACCCCTAAGTGCACTGTCAACCAGCCACGCCATCTCTTTGGGGAAGGCATTACCAAAAACCGAGATCACACCAATACCGCCTAACTCAATTACAGCAGTTGTAACTGCATCATCACCCGAAATAACTGAAAAACCTTCAAGAGCTCCTTTTATTATCTCTTCAATCTGACCCAGATTACCTGATGCCTCTTTTATGGCAATCACGTTGCGACAGTCGTTTGCTATTCTCAGAGTGGTTTCTGAAGTTATATTCACACCTGTTCTTCCCGGAACATTATAAAGAATAATTGGAAGTGGCGACGCTTCTGAAAGTGCTTTATAATGCTGATAAAGACCCTCTTGAGTGGGTTTATTATAGTAAGGGGCAACTGAAAGGATTGCGCTTATACCCTTAAAATCAGTTGTTTTCAGTTCCTCTACCAATGCAGCAGTATTATTTCCTCCGATACCCAAAACAACCGGTACTCTGCCATTAACAATATTAACTATGAATCGAGACACCTCTTTCTTTTCCTGCATAGAAAGTGTGGGAGTCTCGGCAGTTGTACCTAAAGCGACAATATAATTCGTACCATTATCCAACTGAAAATCTATCAGACGGGATAATGCTTCAAAATCTACAGATCCATCATTATTAAAAGGAGTGATCAGGGCTACTCCCAAGCCTCTCAGGTTTAATTCTGTCATAAAATGCTAGCTTTTTCTTACAGTTTAATTCCGTAGCAAGCGCAAAGGTACATAATTTTCAAAAACATACTAAAATCAAACTAAAAAAACTGTGGGATAGGGATATAAATTACTACAACCCATACATTGTTCTGTAATGGGCTGTACTTTGTCCGGATCCTCTTCATACTCTCTTCATACTCTCTTCATACCCACCACATATTTTTATGAGGATGATTAAGCTCATGTAGTAATTATTCACCCGAAAAACATTATCTTTGTGATAGCATGAATTATTATTTATCTTATGCAATTTACTCCTGAAAAATACCGAATACCCGATATCCCAATGCAGCCGTTTATTGATCCGGTTGAGATATGGGATTATCTTAACAACTCTTTCCCGACTACTGAAAAAGTTAGGGAAATAGTAAGTAAATCGCTGTCAAAAAAAAGATTGAACCTTGAGGAAGTTGCTATTTTAATTAATTCGACAGATGATGAGTCGGTGCAATTAATAAAAAATGGAGCAAGGGAACTAAAGCAAAATGTATATGGAAACCGCATTGTGCTGTTTGCACCGCTGTATGTTGGTAACAGGTGCTCCAATAACTGTGTTTATTGCGGATTCAAGGCTTCTAACAGGGCTCAGATAAGAAAAACACTCTCTAAGGATGAACTTATAAAGGAAGTGGAAGCTCTTGAGGATGAAGGGCAAAAGCGACTTATTCTGGTATTTGGCGAGCATGCTGAATATTCTCCTGAATTCATTGCGGAAGCGGTTCGGGCTACTTATGACGTGAAGAAGGGCAATGGCGAAATCAGACGTGTTAACATAAACGCAGCACCTCTGGATATAGAGGGATACAAAACTGTGAAAGAAGCGGGAATAGGTACTTACCAGGTTTTTCAGGAAACGTATCATCCGGAAGCGTACAAAAAATATCATCCAAGCGGGAGAAAAGCTGATTATAATTGGCGGCTGACAGCACTTGACAGAGCACAGGAGGCCGGTATTGACGATGTAGGCATAGGTGCTTTAATTGGACTGTATGACTGGCGCTTTGAGGTAATGTCCCTTGTGAGGCACACTAATCATCTGGAAGCATGCTATAATGTGGGTCCGCATACTATCTCATTTCCAAGGATTAAAGATGCTTCAAGACTGCATATAGGAGATCATTATTTTGCTTCGGATGAGGATTTTGTTCGCATGGTGGCGATTCTGCGAATGGCTGTACCATACACCGGCATGATTCTTACTGCGCGCGAGCCGGCTGCTCTGCGTGATGAAGTGATTCAGTATGGTGTATCGCAAATAGATGGTGGCACTAAGATTGAACTGGGCAGTTATTCATTTAAAGAGAAGAACAGTAATCTGGACAAAGGTCAGTTTCAAATAAATGATGACAGACCTTTGAATGAGATTGTTGATGAGCTTCTGGAGCAGGATATGATACCTTCGTTCTGCACTGCATGCTACCGCCTGGGCAGGACCGGTGAGCACTTCATGGAATTCTCTGTTCCCGGTTTTATAAAAAGGTTCTGCACTCCCAACGCCATTTTAACACTTGCCGAATATCTGTATGATTATGCCCCTGCACAAACTAAAGAGAAGGGTATGCGGGTGATAGAGAAGAATATAGACGGGTTGAGTGAGAATCTTCAAAAGGAGGTGAGGAGTAAAATAGAAAGAATCAAACTAGGGGAGAGAGATCTCTTTTTATAGTTTAAAAAAAATACTTTAAAGATATAAGCTTGGCAATAAATGGGATCTTAATTTTATCATGAGCGTAAATAATCTGCATATCGGAATTTTCGGCCGTACAAACACAGGCAAGAGCTCGTTGATCAACATGCTCACGGGACAGGATATATCAATTGTGTCTAGCAGGCATGGAACGACTACCGATCCTGTTAATAAAACTATTGAGATACTCGATATTGGTCCGGCCACACTCATAGACACCGCCGGGATTGATGACCTGGGAGAGATTGGGCATAAGAAGATCATAAAATCTCTTGAAGTGATCAAAAGTGTGGATAGTGCTATATTGCTGATTGCCGGCAACCAGTTTGGTGATTATGAGGTGCGGCTGATAGATCAGTTTAAAGAGCTTGACGTGCCTTATCTGATTGTTCATAACAAGAATGATATCAGCAAGATAGCTGCAATCACCAAGAATGCAATCAAGTGGCATACTAATGCTGATATAATTGATATAAGTACTTATGAGCCTACTGACAAAGATCTGCTCATTGGTGCACTGAAAAAGATATTACCACAAACAGTGTATCAAAACAATACGCTTATTGGTGATCTGGTAAAGCCTAAGGATTTCGTTCTGGTTATCATAAAAATAGACAGCAGCGCACCTGAAGGGAGGCTGATTTATCCACAAAATCAAACTATACGTGATGCAATTGATAATCACTGTGTAGTGATAGTTGTGAAAGTGGAAGAACTTGACGATTTCCTGAAGACAGGGATTACTCCTGCTCTGGCAATCACTGATAGTCAGATATTTGACTCGGTAGTGAAGAAACTGCCTGAATCAATCCCACTTACCAGCTTCAGTATATTGTTTGCCAGACTTAAGGGGGATTTCACTGCTTACATGAGAGGTACCCCCTGCATATCTAACTTAAAGGATGATGATAAGGTTTTGATTCTGGAGAGTTGTACTCATCAGACTGCCTGTGATGATATCGGCAGGGTAAAATTGCCTAATCTGATACAGGACTTTACCGGGAAGAAGCTAAATTTCACTATTGTTTCGGGGTTGAGTACTTTGCACGATAATTTAAATGACTTTGCTCTTGTTGTGCAGTGCGGCGGCTGCATGGTTACAAGAAAACAGTTGTTAAACAGGCTGCAGCCATTTATAAAAGCGGGCGTTCCAGTGACTAACTACGGGATGGCACTGGCTTATGTTAACGGTGTGTTTGACAGAGTTGTGAGTGTTTTCAGAAGGTTTTATACTTATGACAAAAATAACCCGACACTCCCGTTTATCGAATGATGAACTGGCATCAGCTCTATCCTCAACAGGTGAGGAGGAGCAGGCTTTGTTTGAATTCTCCTCTGAGGTTAAACTGCAGAGTGTTGGGAATGAGGTCTATCTGCGTGGCTTGATTGAGTTTTCCAATATATGCATAAAGGATTGTTTTTATTGTGGCATAAGAAAATCTAACAGTAATGTACATCGCTACTCTCTTAATCATGAAGAGGTTATTGAAACAGTTAAACTAGCTTATGAAAGAGGCTATGGTTCTGTTGCCATACAATCGGGTGAAACAGCATCAAAAGCATTTACTGATAAAATAGACAGGATTATAAGGGAGTCAAAGAGGATCACAAGCAATGGTATAGGAATCACACTTTCCTGCGGCGAGCAGAGTGAAGAGACATACAAAAGATGGTTTGAAAGTGGGACCGACCGCTATCTGCTGCGTATTGAGACCTCTTCAGAGGAGCTGTATAAAAAACTGCATCCCAATGATGAATTGCACAGCTATTCGAAACGATTAAAGGCTCTTGAGGTATTACAGAAAACAGGCTATCAGTTGGGAACGGGTGTAATGATTGGTCTGCCTTTTCAAACAGTGGAGATGCTTGCTGAGGACTTGCTCTTTATGAAAGAGATTGATATCGACATGTGTGGTATGGGACCCTATATTGAACATAGACATACACCTTTGTACAAATTCAGAGAACAGCTTCTTCCACCGGCAGAAAGGTTTAGGCTGGGACTGAAGATGATATCACTGTTAAGAATCTTAATGCCGGATATAAATATTGCAGCAACAACTGCACTTCAGACTCTGGATCAAAGAGGGCGTGAGAAAGCTGTTGCAGTCGGCGCCAACGTGATAATGCCTAATATTACTCCTGAAATATACCGGCATGACTATATCCTTTATGAAAACAAGCCCGTTAGCCCATATAATGAGGGAGACGAACTTACAAATCTTGAAAAATGTTTAGAATCTATTGGTCATAAAATTGGTTATTTCAAACAGGGTAATTCGAAACACTATTATTTGGGTCGTAATTCAGTCAATGAAATAATTAAAGGGACTTAAAGTACCTTATAGATATAAACTTTGTACTAAAATACTATTTCCTGTATTCGTCGATTATCGATTTGACCCCATCTGGCGACACTCTGCCAAATACCCTCTCTCCTACAAGTACAACCGGTGAGAGTCCGCACGCACCCACACAACGCAGGCAGTTAATGGAAAACTTGCCATCCGGTGTTGTCTCTCCTACTTTAATATTCAACTCCTTTTTGAACTCCTCAAGCACCTTTTCTGCACCTCGAACATAACAGGCTGTACCTGTACAAATTGAAATCGGGTGCTCCCCTTTTGGTATCATCGAGAAATAAGAATAGAACGTAACCACTCCATACACCTGTGCTACAGATACATGCAGGTTGTGAGCTATCACATCCTGAACCTCTGCCGGCAGATAACCAAACTCATGTTGTGTCTCGTGCAATATATTAATAAGCTCACGTGGTTCATTTTCGAAAGAATTACATATTTCATTGATCTTGTCAACCTTCTCTTTCGAGAGATTCACTTTAACTTCTACATTATCTGTGCCGGTCTTTTTCTCCATAAAACTGTAAACCTCCGGGTTTACTTTTATATTCTGACTCATAATCAGGCGTTTATTAGGTTATATTTATTCATCTATATAAGATTTTCCCAAAATTCTTAATAAGAATTTCATAGTTCAAACTTCTCCGTTCAGATGAAGTGTGACTTCGTTGCTTTTGGGAAAATATTCCGTGTGAAGCAGACTGTGTGCTTTATGACTGCCCGGTTCACCAAGAAACTCTTTATAAAGCTTGATAATCGACGGGTTTTCATGCGACTTTCGGATTGTTTTTCGCTCATCCTCTGTATATATAGCGGCAGCACGTTTTTCGAGAATCTCACTGTTGCCGTGATGGTAAGGCTGTCCGCCGCCACCGATACAACCTCCCGGACATGCCATTATCTCAATTGCATGATATTTGGAAGTTCCCGCTCTCACCTCATCAAGAAGTTTACGGGCATTACCAAGACCGTGTGCAATACCTATATTTAGCTCCAGTCCGTCGAAATCAACCTTTGCTGAACGTATCCCTTCCTTTCCGCGCAGATCATCAAACACAACCTTTTCAAGCTTTTTGTCGGTATACAATTCGTAGGCGGTGCGACATGCGGCTTCAATCACTCCGCCGGTATTGCCAAAAATGACACCTGCTCCGGTTGATTCTCCCAGGGGATCATCAAAATCAGCATCCGGAAGATTAAGAAAATCGATATTTGCCTCTTTGATGAAAGCTGCGAGTTCACGCGTTGAGATTGAGTAATCCACATCCTGATTACCATCCACCTTAAATTCATCACGCTGACACTCATATTTTTTGGCAATACATGGCATAATGGATACCACGATAAGATCTTTTCTGTCAACACCAATCTTTTCCGCAAAATACGACTTGGCGATTGCACCAAACATCTGCTGTGGTGATTTTGCAGTAGAGGGGACATCAAGCAGATCGGGAAAATTGTGCTCAAAGAAGTTCACCCAACCGGGACAACAGGATGTAAGAATAGGCAGCCTTACATCAGTATCACCCGCTAAATGAGCTTTAAGGCGCTGTAGCAGCTCGGTACCCTCCTCCATTATGGTGAGATCTGCACTAAAGTCTGTATCGAAGACATAAGCGAAACCGAGCTCCTTTAGTGCTGCAACCATTTTCCCTGTCACCAGTGTTCCCGGTGGCAGTCCGAATTCTTCTCCAAGAGCGGCACGCACAGCCGGTGCTGTCTGCACTATAACAGTTTTTGACGAATCACTTAAAGCACGAATAATATCATTAGTATGATCCACTTCAGTGAGTGCGCCGGTTGGGCATACCGAAAGACACTGACCACAATAGGTGCAGGGCGAATCCTCAAGATTCATCTCGAAAGCAGGTGCCACTGCTGACATAAACCCGCGGTTGACAGCAGATAGTGCGCCAACGGTCTGCACATCATTACACATCATTTCGCATCTGCGGCACATGATACATTTGTCGATATCCCTTATTATTGAAGGCGAAGTATCTTTTCTATACCTTGATTGCTCACCATCATAAGGCAGACTACGGATATTAAACTGCGAAGCCAGGCTCTGCAATTCACACTGTCCCGACTTTGCACAAACCAGGCAGTCGAACGGATGGTCTGAAATAATGAGCTTCAGAACAGTAGTTCTCGCATTCAGCACCCTAATATTATGAGTATTTACAACCATTCCTTCCTGGGCCTCAGTGACACATGAAGGGGCAAGATTTCTGCGTCCTTCCACTTCAACAACACATATTCTGCAACCTCCGGGCTTGTTTTCTATTCCCATATCATGCAACTCGAAATGACATAGTGTAGGTATCTCTACTCCCGCCTTATGAGCCGCCTTCAGGATGGTTGTACCTTTTTCCACCTGAACCTTTTTCTTATCTATTGTTAATTCAATCATACTGTTTGTTTTTTGAACGAAGTAAATTAAACTACTCTACGGTTACTGTCAGACAGTAACAGAAACCCTTGGATAGTCGTTTTGCATACTGATGGCATCAAATTTGCATTTTTCCATACAAGCACCGCATTTTATACATATTTCCTGATTTATCACATGCACCTGTTTCTTTTCACCGCTAATGGCGTGAGTGGGACAGGCGCGCAAACAAGCCATACAGCCTATACACTCTTCTTCTGAGATTACGTAGTAGAGAAGATTGCTACACTTACCTGACCGACATTTTTTATCGAATACATGTTCATTATACTCATCAATGAAATGTTCCATGGTAGAGAGAACCGGATTGGGGGAAGTCTGTCCCAGACCGCATAGCGAAGTATCTTTAATTACATAGCTTAGATTCTTAAGCTTATCCAAATCTTCCTGAGTTCCTTTACCTTCAGTTATTCTCTTTAGGATTTCGTGCATCCTTTTGTTACCAATACGGCAAGGGGCACATTTACCGCAAGATTCATCTACAATAAATTCCAGGTAGAACTTAGCCACCGATACCATACAGTCATCTTCATCAAGAACAATCATACCGCCCGATCCCATCATGGAACCAGAAGCAGTGAGACTTTCATAGTCGATAGGAATATCAAGATGCTTTTCGGTAAGACAGCCTCCTGACGGTCCACCGGTCTGCACTGCTTTGAATTTCTTTCCATTTTTGATACCTCCTCCAATTTCATAGATTATCTCACGGAGAGTGATACCCATAGGAACTTCAATCAGTCCTACATTATTAATTTTCCCTGCAAGTGCAAATACTTTGGTGCCTTTTGATTTTTTTGTTCCGATAGAAGAAAACCATTCAGCACCCTTGAGAATTATGACAGGAATATTGGCAAAAGTCTCCACATTATTCACATTGGTAGGTTTTCCAAGATAACCGCTTTGTGCAGGGAAAGGAGGTTTATTGGTAGGCTCACCTCTTTTTCCCTCCATAGAGTGTATTAATGCAGTCTCTTCACCGCAGACAAAAGCTCCTGCTCCATATTTTAATGAGATATCAAAACTGAAGTCAGTTCCGAATATATTTTTGCCCAACAGTCCATACTCATGAGCCTGAGCGATTGCAATTTTCAGTCGCTTTACCGCCAGAGGATATTCTGCACGTATATAAACCAGCCCTTTATCAGATCCTATACAATAACCGCAAATTGCCATTGCCTCGATTATTGAATGCGGATCACCCTCCAGAATGGAGCGATCCATGAAAGCACCCGGGTCACCCTCATCAGCATTGCATACAACATACTTTTGATCTGATTCGTTTTTACTCGCAATCTCCCATTTGAGACCAGTGGGGAACCCTGCACCGCCGCGACCTCTTAATCCTGAAGACTTTATTACGTTGATAGCCTCTTCAGGTCCCATTTCAGTAATAACCTTACCCAAGGCCTGATAAGCATCTCGTGCAATAGCTTCATCAATATTTTCGGGATCTATTGTACCACAATTCCTAAGGGCTACACGTATTTGCTTTTGGTAGAATCCCATATGCTTTGAGTCAGGTAAATGCTCACCTGATTTGGGATCTGAGTAAAGTAAACGATAAACTTTACGCCCTTTTATGATATGCTCATCAATTATCTCATTAGCATCCGCAGGTTTTACTTGCGTATAAAAGGTATTATCAGGTAAAACTTTCACAATCGGTCCTTTTTCGCAAAACCCGAAACAGCCGGTACGAATTATCTGTACATCCCTGTTAAGCCCTTTCCTTTCTACCTCATCGCGAAGCATCTCATATACAAGGCTACTCTCCGACGAGTTGCATCCTGTACCTGCACAGACTAAAATATGCATTTTATATTTGCTCATATACTATCGTTTAAGATTTAATGGTATTATAATTCTGAGGAATGATTCCATCAACCAGCTCCCCATCTTTAATATAATGCTCGATAATCTCTTCAGCTCTTACCGTGTTGACATATCCTAAAACTATAGGATCTTTTCCCGGAAGAGTGATCTCCACTGTGGGTTCAGCATAGCAATATCCCATACAGCCTGTCTGTGTAACTATTGAACGGATTGAACGCTTATCAAGCTCTTCAACAAAGTATTCCATCACCTCTTTGGCACCTGATGCAATACCACATGTTGCCATTGCAACTTTCACCTGAACAAAAGCTTCGGGATTTTCAGCACTATCCCTTAATTTTATCCGATTTCTCATTTCCTCCTGTTTTTTTTTCAGATCGGCTAATGTTTTTATTTCACTCATATAATTAAAGTTTTTCGGTTAATAATCAGGTTGTCAATAATCAATTATCATGATACTTTAAATATCAACATAAAAAGCTTTTCTCGGCGCGATGAAAAAATAGCTCCTTCAGGTTTTCTGCTATAAACGGCTTAAGCAGACCCGGCAATCCGGATTGCCGCAGGTCGATTTCCTGTTCTTTAAGCTCATCTGTATCAAGCTTGAACTCCTTATCATTAAGCCTATACGTGAACTTTATCCTGATATCGGGATTTGCTACAATCAACATTGTGAGATAGCCGGCAATATCACCGAGAGGTAAACAGTCGGGATTATCTGTACAGTAAACCGCCTGAACAATTGTCCCTTTCCCAGCTTCAGACTCAACGGTTAAAAATCCTCCTGTCTGCTCGCAGGTCATCTTTAGTAAAGGAATGCCCAATCCCACTTTCCGTGTTGTCCTCGTGGTAAAAAACGGATCTTCCAGAGATCTAAGTTCCTCTTCATTCATACCGTTACCATCATCTCCAACTCTAAATGTCAACCTGCTGCTTTCACAATCCTCATTAAAAGCAATTTGAATGTTTTTAGCATCCGCCCTTATTGAGTTTTGCGAAATATCCATTAAATGCATTGCCATATCAACCATAATGTTTAAACAACGATTTAAAACAATTCCAGTTAACCTCCTCCATTTCAAAACGGTTGTAAGCCTTTGCGATATCTTCAGTGTAATGAGCGTCTGAGTTTTGCAGAAAAAACTCTCCATCAAGCTCAGAATGCTTCTTCACAAAACCCTCTACTGTTGAATGTCGCGAGACCTCCAGAGCATCATATTTCAGACCCGGCGGAATAAAACCAAGCTGGCTGAACAGGCTGTTAACAGACCTGTCTACATGAGCAGGCACAAACACTCCTTTCAACATAAATACCACTTCTGCCAGGTCATCAATTCCATCCTTTATCCCCATAAACAAAGAGCGCTCCTCTTCGTAAAGGATTACATCATTTTCGTCTACTGCCACCTGATAGCCAAACTTATCATGATCATTTTTAATATCAGTCATACGACTGTCAAGATATACTTGAAACTCATCCAGTGCCGTCAGGCTTGGGAAATAACAAAGACAATGCACCTCTTCACTGGTGTTTACTTCGCAACCGGGTATTACAAAAACCCCGTTTCTGATGCCAAGCTCAGCACATACTCTCACATTACGTGTACTGTTGTGATCTGTTACAGCAATTATCTGCAAATTTCTCTCTTGCGCGATGCGAATAATGTTTCGCGGGCTCATGTCTGTGTCACCACAGGGTGAGAGACATGTATGAATATGCAGATCAGCATTGTAACAGTTCATTATTTTTCTATGTCATGCAAGTAGTTGTAAAGTTTTCCGGCAGTTTCGAATGCCGGTATTTCTGAAAAGAGTATTACCACACCCTCTGATTCAGCAGCTTCAAGAACCTCTTCTCCGACTTTTCTGCCATTAACTATAATAATCGCACTCAACTCTTTCAAAGAGGCGACAGCAACAATATTTTTATGTGATTGGGTTGTAATCCAGAGCATATCCTTTTGCGCATTTCCCATAACATCGCTTAGCAAGTCAGAAGAATATGCTCCATGAGGCACTCTGTCGAGATTCTCTTTCCCTGTCAGACATTCAAGTTCCAGCATATTTGCAAGCTGCTTAAGATTCTTTTCCATATTTACACTTAAAGTTTATTTAGTCTGCCCTTGCCCCAAATCTTCTCAATAACGGTAAATGCCTGATCGGGACTAAGTTTATAATTCTTCTCCATAATACGCTGTATGAACACGCAATGCGAAATTGTAGCTTTACCCTTTACGATATCCTCAGCAAGATTTCTGCAGTCCGGTGCACCACAAGCACCACAATCAAATCCGGGTAAGTATGATTGCAAACGATTTATACGCTGCAACTTTATTAATGCCTTTTCCATATCTTCATCCAGCAACAATCCGTCACGAGGATAAACAGGGTCAACTCCTGAAAGATTATTAAGAACTTCAGTGAAGACCATCAGTGGGTTGACTACTTTTCCATTGTTTTCCGACTTTAACTTCTCAAGCTTTTTTTGCCGCTGCTCCAGTCTCTCAACTGTCAGGAATCGATTCCCGGGACATAAAATACCACCTGCACAACCCTGGTCACAAGCTCGCATTTCAAGAAAGTCAATGTCCTTAATATGACCCGATTCCAGTTTTTCAAGGAATTCTATTACATTATCTATACCGTCTATTGCCAGACTTCTGCCTGAGAAATACTTTTTTTCTGTTCCTGAGAGCGACCATTGGACTGAATCCGGACTCATATTAGCTACTGTTTTATGCGCTTCCTGATTCTTTTTCCCAATCAAAATAGCAGAAGTACGGTTAAAAACTTCTGTCATATTAATTGTACCGTCAATTGCAGATTTATCTTCGCCTACAGGTGAAAGAGCAGCCACTATTTTAGCCGCACAGGGAGTTATGTAGTAGATGAAAACGTCTGACTGTTCGGCATTATCATGTTTTTTGGATTTTCTGAGATATAAAGCTGCAATATCGTGTGGCGCTTTAAGTCGAATAATATTGTGCGTGAGTGAAGGATATTTTACCTGTATTAATCTGACCACAGCTGGGCAGTAAGAGCTAATCTGAGGACGTGGAGAATCATCTTTTCCCAAGATCTCGTAAGCATTTTTTATAAAATCAACCGCATGTTCAACTTCAAACACCTCGTCGAATCCCAGTTGCTTCACTGCATTTATTACCTGTGTTGCAGTGTATTCAGACGAAAACTGACCAATAAATACAGATGGCACAAGAGCGATTCTGTATCCGGTATTTCCTACAGAATGAAGACCATCATCTCTTGCATAGATAGCACGTTGCGGACACACCCTGAAACACTCTCCACAGTCAATACATCTTTCCGGTTGAATTAATGCATGCCCGTCAACAATCCTGATTGCCTGAGTGGAACATACACGCATACAATGTGAACAGCCGATACATTTTTTTATATCGATCTGTATCGAGTGTGTATAGTTCCTGTCTTTCATAGCTTTAAAACACTACTTTTATTTCAAGCCTTGTACCTTTTCCGGGAATTGATGATAGTATCATCTCATCACAGTTTTTTTTGATGTTGGGCAACCCCATTCCTGCACCAAAACCCATCTGCCTTACTTTATCCGAAGCTGTAGAGAAGCCCTCTTCCATTGCTTTTTCAATGTCTTCTATACCGGGTCCTTCATCTTCAAATACCACACGGATAAAATCAGGCCTCAGGTCAACATTCATTGTACCCCTGTATGCATGAGCTACAACATTCATTTCAGCCTCATACAAGGCAACCGCAATTCTCCTTACTTTATCAGGCGGTATATTAAACTGCTTAATAGTACTTTTTACTTCAGTACTGGCACGACCACCTGCACTGAAGTCACCACCCTGAATGAAGTACTGCATTTTCATCAATAAACAGGTTTTAAACCATTCTTATATAATAATCCTGATATTTCGTACACCGATGCCTTAGTTGATATTATTGAAATCCGACTCTCAGTTGCCAGATTGATCATATCATCTGTTACTCTTTTGTCTCTTGCAATAATCAGACAAGTTAAATTAGAAATCACTGCTGTTCTTACTGTCTGAATAGTGGACAGACCTGTTATCAATACTGTGTTTTCCATTGAGAACCTTAGAACATCACTCATCAAATCCGAAGCAAAAGCTTTAGTGTAATCCGCCTTAGAATATTCAGGTGAATACTGAAATTCATTTATGAAAGTACCTTCAACTATGTCGCAGATCTTTTGCAGCTTCATGTTTTCTTTTTTATTAGACAAGATCTATTTTGTAGGTATATAACACCTCAAATATAGCAAATTATGGCACATTAAAGAAATATTTCCTTATTTTTATTTACCTTTGCCGCAAATTTAATAATACGACCTAAACATCTATATATCTATATATTAACAAGCACTCATAGAATAAAGAATAAATAATTTATCAAAATTATGGTTACTCTTTAATTTTGTAAGGCATATAAAAAGTATACTTTAGCAAATTATTTTGTACTTTTGTATGATTTATATTTAGTTATGCACAATTTAGAACTTAGCGAACAGGAGGTTATACGCCGGCAGAGTCTGGCAGAATTAAGAGAACTGGGTATAGAACCATACCCTGCATCAGGTTTTGATGTAGACTCATACTCCACAGAAATAAAAAATGAATTTAAAGATGAAGCCGAACGCCGCAATGTAAAGATTGCAGGAAGAATCATGAGTCGTCGCATAATGGGCAAAGCCTCATTTGTTGAGCTTATGGATTCAGAGGGGCGAATTCAGGTATATATCACCCGTGATGATCTTTGTCCCGGTGAAGACAAGGAACTCTATAATACAGTATTTAAAAAGCTCCTCGATATAGGAGATTTTATAGGTATAGAAGGATTTGTATTTCGCACCAAAACCGGAGAGATTTCTGTTCATGCAGAATCTTTATCTGTATTATCAAAATCACTGAGACCACTTCCCGTTGTTAAGATGAAGGATGGGGTTGCTTTTGACAAATTCACTGATCCTGAACTGCGTTACCGTCAGAGATATGTTGATCTTCTTGTTAATGATGAAGTGAAAGACATATTCGTTAAGCGTACAAAGATCTTTGATGCTATGCGTGAGTTTTTCAATGACAAAGGTTATCTGGAGGTTGACACACCCGTACTTCAAAGTATTCCCGGTGGTGCTGCTGCAAGACCTTTTACAACGCATCTCAATGCACTCGATATCGATTTATATCTTCGCATAGCAAATGAACTTTACCTTAAACGGCTTATTGTAGGCGGTTTCGAAGGGGTGTACGAATTCTCCAGAAACTTCAGAAATGAAGGTATGGACCGCACTCATAACCCTGAGTTCACAGTAATGGAGATATATGTATCTTACAAAGATTACAAATGGATGATGGAGTTCACCGAACAGATGCTTGAACATGTTGCACTTAAGGTTTTAGGAACAACAAAAGTAAAGGTTGGTGAAAACGAAATTGATTTTAAAGCCCCCTACAAAAGGGTAACAATGATCGACGCTATAAAAGACCACACCGGCATTGACATCAGTGGCATGGATGAAGACCAGTTACGCAGTGTTTGTGATAAGCTGGGTGTGGAGCAGGACGAAACAATGGGTAAAGGAAAGCTTATTGATGAGATCTTTGGTGAGAAAGCAGAAGGCAAATATATTCAACCAACATTTATCATAGACTATCCCATAGAGATGTCTCCATTGTGCAAGCGTCACCGTGATAATCCCGAACTGACAGAGCGTTTTGAGTTGATGGTAAACGGGAAAGAGCTTGCGAATGCATATACCGAACTAAATGACCCGATAGATCAGAGAAAACGTTTTGAGGAACAACTTAAACTTTCTGAGAAAGGTGATGATGAGGCTATGTTTATTGACCAGGATTTCCTGAGAGCTCTTGAATATGGCATGCCTCCTACATCAGGAATGGGAATAGGTATGGACAGACTTACCATGCTGCTTACAGGACAGACTTCAATTCAGGAAGTACTCCTATTCCCTCTTATGCGTCCCGAAAAGAGAGTCAGGAAAGATACTGTTTCTGACTATACCAGGTTAGGTATTCCTGAAGAGTGGGTTGAGCTTGTGCAAAAAGCTGGTTACACGCAAGTGAGCAACCTACTTGATGTTAACCCAAACAAACTTCATCAGGAGATATGTGGTCTGAACAAAAAACTAAAGCTGGGACTAAATAATCCTACATCGGAAGAGGTTAAAACGTGGGTGATTAATGCTTCCGAAAAGGAATAACCCAACTTACTGAAATACTATTATAATGGATTCAATAGGTAAAATCTGTATCCTGGGAGGCGGCACTTGGGGAACAGCACTAGCCAAAATGGTGCTGATGAACCAGAAACATATAAACTGGTTTATGCGTCGTGATGATCAGATAGAGGGTTTTTATAAGCTTGGCCATAATCCAGGATATCTGACTAATGTCAAGTTCAACCTTGCACAAATCACCTTCTACTCTAATGTGGAAAGAGCTATAAAAGATTCAGACACAATCATTGTCGCAATCCCCTCTCCCTATGTAAAGCAATATTTCAGAAGAATATGGAACAGCACCTTCAGAGATAAGTTTATAGTCTCAGCATTAAAAGGGATCATTCCAAACGACAATATGGTGATGAGTGAATACCTTGCTGACAATTTCAAAATTCCGAGTGAAAATATTGGTGTTCTTTCCGGACCTTGCCATGCAGAAGAGGTTGCACTGGAAAGGCTCTCTTTCCTGACTGCTGCAAGTAAGGATTTAGAGAAGGCAAAACTGCTCGCCGAATCTATTTCATCAAGAATTCTTAAAACCAAAGTATCAAATGATGTAGTGGGTATAGAGCTTGCATCAGTTCTGAAAAACATATATGCAATTGCTTCCGGAGTTTGCCAGGGACTTCTATATGGCGACAATTTCCAGGCTGTTTTGATGAGTAACTGCGCCAAAGAGATGTCGCTATTTCTGGACTCTGTTGTTCCAATCGAACGCAACATAACAGATCAGCATTACCTGGGAGATATGCTTGTTACAAGTTACTCCCAGTTCAGCAGAAACAGGACTCTGGGCACAATGATTGGAAAAGGTTATTCTGTTAAAACAGCTCAGCTGGAAATGGAAATGATTGCCGAAGGTTATTACGGTGCAAAATGTATACAAGAATTAAACAACACCTTTAAGGTAAATATTCCTATAGTTGAAACAGTCTACAAGATCTTATATGAGCGTCTTGAACCGAAGTCTGCTATAAAACAGCTAATAAACTACTTTTAAGTTTATTTCAGTCTCTTAAAACTAAATATTAAATTAACATATAAAATATGGATAGCATTCAATTAAACATTAAACATCTGGCAGGTATTGTATCAGAAGAAGAGATACTAAGAAAATCTGAACTTGCAACATCTGCAAACAGAGCTCTTCATGACGGCTCACGCGAGGGAAGCGATTTTCTCGGCTGGGTAAACCTGCCTTCTTCGATTACTGAAGAGGAGATCCGTGATATCGAAGATGCTGCAACTGTTCTTCGTACACATTGCGAGGTTGTTGTAATCGTTGGTATTGGAGGCAGTTATCTTGGTGCACGAGCAGTTATCGATGCTCTATCCAATTCATTCGACTGGTTGCAAGAGAAAGATAAGCGCAAGAACCCGGTAGTATTGTTTGCAGGAAATAATATCAGTGAGGATTATCTGTCAGAAATGGTTGACTACTTGGACGACAAAGAGTTTGGCATCATCAATATATCCAAATCAGGTACAACAACTGAACCTGCTCTTGCTTTCAGATTACTGAAAAATCTTCTGGAGAAAAAAATAGGCACTGAAGAATCAAAGAATCGTATAATTGCCATAACTGATGCTGTCAAGGGAGCATTACGCACTTTAGCTGATAGTGAAGGCTACAAAACTTTTATAATTCCGGATAATATTGGTGGTCGCTATTCTGTACTTACACCTGTGGGACTGCTTCCTATTGCCGTAGCAGGCATTAATATCAGGAAGCTGGTTGCAGGTGCTGCAGAAATTGAGCAGGCAACAGGTACTTCAGTATCTTTTGACTTCAATCTTCCGGCAATTTATGCAGTAATAAGAAATGAGCTCTACAAAAGGGGAAAGAAAATTGAGATCCTCGTAAACTATCATCCTAAACTTCATTACTTTGCTGAATGGTGGAAACAACTATTTGGTGAAAGTGAAGGCAAGGATCAGATGGGAATATTCCCGGCTGCTGTTGATTTCACTGCAGACCTGCATTCAATGGGACAATGGATTCAGGAAGGTGAGCGTACAATCTTTGAAACGGTTATTTCAATAAGAGAACCAAATGAGAAGATTCATGTTCCTCACGACGACGTAAACCTTGACGGACTAAATTATCTTAAAGGTAAAAGAGTTGATGAAGTGAACAAAATGGCTGAACTGGGTACTCGCCTGGCACATGTTGACGGTGGAGTTCCCAACATCCTGATAGAAATTCCCGAGTTAAATGAAAAATTTATCGGACAGCTAATCTATTTCTTTGAGAAGGCATGCGGAATAAGCGGCTACCTGCTTGGAGTAAACCCATTCAATCAACCAGGTGTTGAAGCATACAAAAAGAACATGTTCGCACTCTTGGAAAAGCCTGGTTATGAAGAAGCAACTAAAGCAATAAAATCAAGGCTTTAGACCTTTATAATCAATAAAATAACAGTAATTAATTCATGAGAGAGTCCCATAACCCGGGATTCTCTCTTGCATTATTGAAACTTTAGAAGTAAATTTTAAATTGTAACTTTGTAATTTAAAATTTACTCCTAAATTATTTATGAACATGCAACAACAGCTTGAGAACTATCTCAGAAATAATCATTTAACTAATCTTGATTTAAAGGCAATACTATTTGATATGGACGGTGTCCTTTATGATTCCATGCCTGCACATGCTGAATCATGGCAGAAAACAATGGAAGAGTTTGGATATAAATCAACTGAACCTGTTGAGTTTTATCTCCATGAAGGTCGTTTAGGCAAATCCACAATTGATTTAATCACTGAAAGAGAATTCAATAGAAGTGCAACAAAAAAGGAAGAGGAGGCTATCTATGCACGTAAATCGGAACTGTTTCAACAATTAAATAAAGATGAGACTTTACCCGGTGCAAAAGAGGTTCTTGATTTTGTTACTAATCAGGGGTTAAAAGCTGTACTGGTAACAGGATCAGGTCAGCCAACACTGCTAAACCGCCTTGACACTCATTTCCCGGGAATCTTTACTCCTGAAACGATGGTCACTGCTTTTGATGTGGTGAACGGAAAACCCGATCCTGAACCATTTATTATGGGCTTGGAAAGAGCGGGAGGTTTAAAGCCAAACCAGGCAATCGTTATTGAGAATGCGCCTCTGGGTATAGAGTCAGCTACTGCAGCAGGTATCTTTACAATAGCTGTTAATACAGGCTTGTTAAGTGATGAGATTCTTATAAATTCGGGAGCTTCTTTGCTTTTCCATTCTATGACAGAACTACTCCAAAAACTACCTGAAATAATTAATTTGTCCCACACAGTCAGAATTTAGGGCGTAAACCTACAATTCACAATTTTTTATATCTTTGTTACTTATATACTGATAGGCAATTTAGTCATGAGATATAAATTACTGTTTTGCTTTTTATTTATCTCCATTCAATTTGTAATGGTGTTTTCTCAATCATTTACTGAAAGAGAACTGGAAATAATACAGAGCAAGGATGAAAACGGCTCTTTCAGAATTTTGCAAACAACCGATAGGGTTGATTCTATTATCCTTAGGATGCAGTCTGAAGATATTGATGCAGATTCAATTACAGGGAATGACAATTTACAGCTGTTAATAAAACGATTACAAACTACTCTTTATGAATCGGGTGGTGTAGGAATTGCTGCAACTCTATTCGCTATCCATGGATTGATGTTGAATATTTTGATGACGCGGGCAACCACTGTATGGAGCATATTGAAGGATATAGCAGGATTGAAAACTTTACTGCAGTGATTTTTCAACATGAATATGATCATCTTCGCGGTATATTATTTACCGATAAAATATGCGATATCCCAACTAAATTACAAGAGTATTGAAATTAAATAATTCTATCATAATGAATATAAATGAACTTGGATTTCTCCGTGTTGCCGCTTCATCGCCGAAAGTAAAAGTAGCTGACTGTGACTTCAATACAAATGAAATCAAGTTGGTTATAGAGAGGGCACTTAATGAGGATGTGCAGATTCTGTGTTTCCCTGAACTGAGTATTACCTCATACAGCTGTGCGGATCTGTTTTTTCAGGAGACACTGCAGCAAAAAGCTTTGTCGTCATTGATCGACCTGTCTGAGTTTGTTAAAGAGAAGAAAAATATAATTGTAATTGTGGGACTGCCGCTTAAAATAAAAAACAGTCTCTGCAATGTTGCGGCTGTTTTATCAAATGAGGGAATTATGGGGATTGTTGCTAAAACATACCTGGCCAACAGCAATGAATATCAGGAGAAAAGATGGTTTACTCCGGCAAACAGAATTAATGACTTCTCTATTGAAATAAATAACGAAAGCGTTCCTGTGTCATCAGAAGGAATGCTGTTCTTTACTCCTTACGGAAACTTTGGAATAGAGATATGTGAAGATTTGTGGACCCCTTCTCCACCCTCTTCAGACCCTTCAATGCAAGATGCTAATATCATATTCAATCTTTCGGCAAGTAACGAACTGGTAGGTAAAAACAGATACAGGAAATCACTTATTCTTCAGCAATCCGCAAGATGCAACACAGCTTATGTTTATGCTTCTGCAGGTGTGGGTGAGTCAACAACCGACCTTGTATTTTCAGGTGCTTGTATAATTGCAGAAAATGGTAGTCTGCTTGCTGAATCTGAACGCTTTTCACTTGATAGTGAGATCATCATTTCTGACATTGATGTAAATGCTCTCCGTCACGACAAGCTGGTTAATACAAATATTAATTCTTTCGAATCCGGAAATATAACTGAGGTGGATTGTCTGATGGAACCTGTTTATCCTGAAAGAATGTACCGGAATTTTAATCCTCATCCATTTATCCCTTCAAAAGAGCATGAGAACGAGAGTCTGGCAGAACTTTTTAATATTCAGACTTATGGACTCGCTAAAAGACTTCTCCATACCGGTATCGATAAAGCTGTGATTGGTATTTCAGGAGGACTGGATTCCACTCTGGCATTGCTTGTTGTTGTTAAGACTTTCGATCTGCTGGGATATTCACGGGAAAATATTCATGGTATAACAATGCCGGGGCTCGGCACAACCGGCAGGACCTACACAAATGCAGTGTCACTATTGGAATCGGCAGGCGTCACAGCTAAAGAGATCTCAATTGTGGAAGCAGTTAAGCAGCATTTCAAAAACATTGACCACAACCCTGATGATCATGACGTAACCTACGAAAACAGTCAGGCAAGAGAGCGTACTCAAATATTAATGGATTATGCAAACAAGGTAAGCGGACTGGTTGTAGGAACCGGCAACATGTCGGAGCTGGCTTTAGGATGGACTACATATAACGGTGATCAGATGTCGATGTACGGTGTAAACAGCGGTGTACCAAAAACGCTGGTGGCTACACTTGTACGATGGATCGCCGACACACAGCTGGATGAGACACCTCGCAAAATAGTACACGATATTCTTGACACACCTTTCAGCCCGGAACTGCTTCCTGCTGATACAGAAGGTAAAATAGCCCAGAAAACAGAGCATTTTGTAGGTCCTTACGAACTGCATGATTTTTTCCTTCATCGAATGATTCGCTATGGTGACAGACCTAAGCGAATATTATTTCTTGCACAACAGTCATTCGTCGGGAAATACTCAGATGATGAGATTCTTAAATGGCTGAAGGTTTTCTACACAAGGTTCTTTTCACAGCAATTCAAACGATCAAGCATGCCCGACGGTCCTAAAGTTGGATCGGTAAACCTTTCCCCACGGGGAGCATGGCGTATGCCGAGCGATGCAATTGTTAAAATGTGGACAGACGAATTAAATTAATTTTTGATGCGACAACTCACACAACTCTTTACTCAACATACAGGCAAAACAAATCCGAGCGTTGAGGCATTGCCCACATCAGGTTCCAACCGTAAATATTTCAGGCTTCAAAGTGACAATATCTCACTGATTGGAGTGCATGGTGAATCTGTTGATGAAAATCGTGCTTTCATACGTTTGTCAGCCCACTTTCGCGAAAGAGGGCTAAATGTACCTGAAGTGCTGGCAGTTTCGGACGATAAGATGTTTTACCTGCAACAGGATTTAGGAGACACTGTCCTTTTTGATGCAATTAAGGGTGGCAGGTCAACAGGGGTATTCAGTCACGAGGAGAAAGAGTTGCTGCATAATACCATCTCAATTCTGGCAGACTTTCAGGTGAAAGGGGCACAGGGGCTTGATTTCAATATCTGCTATCCACTTTCAGAATTTAATCACCGCTCAGTAATGTGGGACCTGAACTACTTCAAATACAGTTTCCTGAAGACAACAGGCATAGATTTCAGGGAAGATCTTCTCGAAAACGATTTTGAAAAACTCGCCATTACACTTCTTGAAGATAAGTCGGACACTTTCATGTATCGCGATTTCCAGTCCCGAAACGTGATGCTGTCAAATAACACCCCCTATTTTATTGATTTTCAGGGAGGCAGGAGAGGTCCGGTTTACTATGATGTTGCATCTTTTCTATGGCAGGCTAAGGCAAATTTCCCATCCGAACTAAGAGAAGAGCTGATTAAGACTTATGTTGAGTCTCTCAGTAAGTACAAACAGGTTAACGAGACAGAGTTTAAAAACCGTTTACGTCACTTTGTACTGTTTCGGACCCTTCAGGTATTGGGTGCTTATGGTTTCAGAGGATATTTTGAGAAGAAACCTCACTTCATACAGAGTATTCCTTATGCATTAAACAATCTGCGTGAGCTGCTTACAGAGGAGCTCAGCGAATATCCCTATCTTGATGCAATGCTTAGGGAGATGATTGATCTAAAGGAGTTTGCAGACAGCCGCAAGCGAGAGTTGGAAGTAAGGGTATTCAGTTTCGCCTATAAAAAGGGTATCCCTAACGACGCTTCCGGTAACGGTGGAGGTTACGTTTTTGATTGCCGTGCTATCAACAATCCCGGCAAGTTTGAACGATACAGCAATGTCACAGGACTGGACGAGCCGGTTATAAAATTTCTTGAGGATGATGGTGAAATAGTGGATTTTCTTGAAAACATCTACCCTCTTGTAGACCGTCATGTAAAGCGCTATTTGGATAGAAACTTCACAAACCTTATGATCTCTTTCGGGTGTACAGGCGGACAGCATCGCTCTGTTTACGCAGCTCAGCATGTAGCTGAACATATTAACAGGAAATTTGGCGTAAAAGTGTTACTTGTTCACCGTGAACAAAATCTGGAACAGGTGTTAAAGTAGTTTGAAGCATACATTAAATGAAAGCATTGATTTTTGCCGCAGGACTTGGTACTCGTCTGAAACCACTTACCGACAATATGCCCAAAGCTTTAGTTACGGTTGGGGGTAAACCTTTATTACAACACACCATAGAAAAATTAAAGGATGCAGGTTTTAACGAAATAATAATCAACATACACCATTTTGGTGAACAAATCATCAATTTTGTAAAATCGTGCAATTACTTCGGTATAAGAATTGAATTTTCTAATGAACAGGATAAATTGCTAGACACAGGAGGTGGAATAAAAAAAGCATCCCATTTTTTTGATGACGGCAAACCCTTTCTGGTTCATAATGTTGATATTCTTTCCGACATCGATCTGAATGATCTTTACTCCTTCCATCTTAATAATAAAGCGATTGCTACACTTGTTTGCAGTGAACGTCAAACCACACGCTACCTTTGTTTTGATTCTGACAAACTGCTAAAAGGTTGGGTTAACAAAAAAACAGGTGAAACTAAATCTCCTTTCTCCGGATTTGATTTTACCCAATATAATGAAATGGCATTTTCAGGAATTCACGTAATCGATCCTTACATTTTTAGTTACATGAAAAACCTCACTGACAAGTTTTCTATAATAGATTTTTATTTGTCAATATGCGACCGTGAAAATATAATATACTACTCCACAGAAAACAGCCGGATGATTGATGTAGGGAAACATGAATCATTAATACTTGCTAATAAATTTCTCTCTTAACGCTCCATTTATTAAATATATTTATTTATAGGATGTAAATAATTACAGCCTGTTACTCTAATGCTTCTCAGTGATACTTTTAACACATTTTACTATCACGAGATTCTGACATCCTTTTTACCTTACTCTTATATAAAAGACCAATATAAGGAGTTTATAAGAGCATGATAAGAGCGAGGTAAGGTCCAGATAAGACTCTGATACTGTCTTTATCCTTAAGAATTTATGTCATATCAAGCAGAGATATTAACATAATACAGTTAAACTTTGCTAACATATAAAATATATTTAAATGCCATGTTGTATTATTAATTTATTTGTGTTTAATTTGCCCATTAATTAAATGTTTTATTTATTGATATTTGGATAGAAATATATTCCACTAAAAATATACATAAATGTTAGACTACGACAAATTAGAGAAACAATACAAATCAGAGCTTCTGGAAAACGTTGTACCATTCTGGCTAACCAAATCTCAGGATGAAGAGTTTGGAGGTTATTTTACCTGTCTCGACAGAAAAGGCAATGTTTACGACGAAGACAAATTTGTTTGGTTGCAAGGCAGAGAGGTATGGTTATTCTCAATGCTTTATAATAAGATGGATAAAAAGAAAGAATGGCTTGACTGTGCAATACAGGGTGCCGAATTTATGAAAAAACACGCACACGACCGTGATTACAACTGGTATTTTTCACTTACTCGTGATGGCAAGCCTCTTGTAGAGCCTTATAACATATTCTCTTACACTTTTGCAGCAATGGCCTTTGGTCAGTTAAGTCTGGCTACCGGCAATGAAGAGTATGCTGAAATTGCCAGAAAAACATTTGAGAAGATTATCTCAAAAAGAGATAATCCAAAGGGTAAATGGAATAAAGCTTATCCGGGCACAAGAAATTTAAAATCATTTTCACTGCCAATGATTCTATGCAATCTGACTCTGGAAATAGAGCATCTTCTGGACAATGATACTATCGAAAAGACGATGAATGAATGCATACATGAAGTGATGGAAGTTTTTCTTCGTCCTGAGCTAGGTGGTATTATAGTTGAGAATCTCAACGTAGACGGCTCGTTATCAGACACCTTTGAAGGCCGTCTGGTAAATCCGGGACACGGACTGGAGTCCATGTGGTTTATTATGGATCTGGGTGTGAGACTCAACAGAAAAGATTTAATTGAAAAAGCAGTAGAAACCACTCTCACACTGATGGAATACGGGTGGGACAAAAAATATGGCGGAATATTTTATTTTATGGATCGCAAAGGATTCCCGCCTCAACAGCTTGAATGGGATCAGAAGCTTTGGTGGGTGCACATTGAAGCACTTATAGCTCTTTTAAAAGGCTATCAACTAACAGGTTCTGAAGAATGTCTGACTTGGTTTGAGAAGTTGCATGACTACACCTGGAAACATTTTAAAGACACCGAATATCCCGAGTGGTGGGGATATTTAAGCAGAGAGGGTAATGTTTTGCTTGATCTCAAAGGTGGCAAATGGAAAGGATGTTTTCATGTACCGAGAGGTCTGTACCAAATTTGGAAGACATTAGAGCAGATAAATTACACAGGTAATTTATAATTTAAATATCAAATAATATCCATGTTACTAATTGAAAATGAATATGAAAATACGAAAAAAAGAAAATGCACTGAAGGGATGGCTTTTTAGCTTATTCCTCGTTTTTAGTTCAATCTCACTTTATGCACAAAACATAACAGTGAGTGGAACGGTTACTGATAATGTGTTCAAAGAACCACTTATCGGAGTAACTATTGTAATTGAAGGTACTTCCGATGGTACTGTTACCGATATTGACGGTAACTACACTATTAACAATGTGCCATCAAATGGCAGTCTGGTTGTTTCTTACGTAGGTATGCAATCACAAACTGTTGCAGTTAATGGCAGAGCCAATATTGACATTGTACTAAGAGAAGACTCTGAGCTGCTGGAGGAAGTTGTTGTAACAGGTTATGGCGGTACACAGCTTCGCAGTAAATTAACTAACTCTATCGCTAAAGTATCTGAAGAAACCCTTACAGTGGGTGTTTACTCTAACCCTGCACAAGCTCTTTCAGGTGCTGTATCAGGTCTTAGAGTTATTCAGTCATCAGGTAACCCGGGTTCAACTCCACAAATTGTGCTTAGAGGTGGGACTAATCTTGATGGTTCTGGTTCGCCACTAGTTATGGTTGATGGACAATTAAGATCAAGCTTAAGTGATATAAACCCTGCGGACATTGAATCTATGGAGGTACTTAAGGATGCGGGTGCAACAGCACTTTATGGAGCTCGTGCAAGTAATGGTGTAATTCTTGTTACAACAAAAAGCGGCAAGGCTGGTCAACGCTCAATCAATCTATCTGCTAAGTTAGGGTTTAATTATGTGAATAATCCTTATACTTTCCTGGGTGTTGAAGATTACATAACCTATCAAAGAAATGCATATAACAACACACCTTGGGCACCCAAAGACAATCTTAATGCGGCTAATCCACTTGGTACAGGTAACGTATACAATGAAAGAATGGTATGGAATCTAATGAATCTGAATGATGAAAACAGATTCCTACTTGATAAAGGCTGGAAATCTATGACCGATCCTATCAACTCTAATAATACATTAATCTATAGAGATACAGATATAGCTAAATACAGCTTTGTTGACCCGTCTTTAACTCAAGATTACAACCTTAATATGTCTGGCGGTAACGATAGGGGCACATATTATGCAGGTATCGGTTACAACCACTCAGAAGGTCTACCAATTACCTCTTTCTACGAAAGAGTCAGTTTTGTTTTAAATGGCAGCTACAAAGTCACTGATTGGTTAACAAGTAAGTCAAACTTCAACTATAACCGTGCAAACTGGAATTCTATGCCCCCAACACAAACAAGTGAGGCAAACTATTTCGGACGTATACAATCTATTCCTCCAACTGCTCGTTTTGAAGATGAAGATGGAAATATGCTTCTAGGCGCAAACTCTGGTGATGGAAATCAATCATATCAAGCTCATAGGTTTATGAGGGATAATCAGACAGATAAGTTTACAATGATTCAGTCATTTGAAGCAAAGTTCTTGAGAGATTTTACCGCTAGAGCATCTGCGCAATGGTATTATGACGAAGGATTTTATGAATCATTTAATCGCGATTACGAAACCACTCCAGGGAACTGGAACAGAACAAGAAGCACTTCAGCTGAATTTGACAGAAGTCTATCTCAGACATATAATGCTACAATAAACTATGATAAACTTCTTGCAGGAAAACATGACGTGAGTGTTCTTCTTGGTATGGAGTATTTTGACAGACACAACAAAGGATTTAGCGCATCCGGCAGAAATGCTCCAACTGACGACTTCTGGGATTTAGGACTAACAGATAGCGGCGAGAATTTACGTGATATAGATTCATGGCACTCACAATATCGTATTTTATCTTATTTCGGACGTGCTAACTACGATTATTTAGGCAAATATCTCCTTTCGGCTGTATTCCGTCAGGATGGTTACTCATCTTTGTTAGGAGATAACCGTTGGGGTTTCTTCCCTGGTATGTCTGCTGGATGGATTTTTGGAAATGAAGATTTCGTGAAAGAGAATTTCCCTGCACTTTCTTTTGGTAAATTACGTACTAGTTTTGGTGTTAATGGTAATGCCAGTGGAATTGGTGCTTATACTTTGCAAGGATCATATAATCCTCAAACATATAACGGTCGCACAGGATTCCTTATTGGTTTACTACCAAATCCTGGTTTAAGATGGGAAAAGACTCGCACGTTCGAGGTAGGTGTTGATGTTAGTTTTTTCGAAAACAGACTAAATGCAAACATGACTTACTATAACCGTTTAACAATGGATAAATATGCATCGTTTGCACTACCTTCTACAACTGGATTCTCTTCTATCACAAATAACAACGGTGAATTCCGAAATAAAGGTTTTGAGTTTGAACTATCTGGAAGAGTTATCAGAACTGAAGACTTTAGTTGGAATATGAGTGGTAATGTCACATATAACAAAAATATTATCGTATCTCTACCAGATAACGGATTAGAAAGAAATCGACAAGGCGGTTCTCAAATTTATACTGGCAATGGAGATGAAACAATCTTTGTAGGTGGTTATCAAGAAGGTCAGGAACCAGGACTACTTGTAGGTTACAAGTTTGATGGAATATATAAGAGTGTGGATGAGATTCCGGGTAATCTTGTTGTCCAAACTGGAAATGACCAGGGAAAATATCAGTATGGCCCTGATGCTTATAACGCACTAACCGATGCTCAAAAAGCAAATGCCATACTTATAGAACCGGGTGATGCCAAATGGAGAGATATTAATGAAGATGGAGTGATTGACAATTTTGATCGTGTTGAAATTGGTAATATAACGCCTCGCTGGACAGGTGGATTTAATACTAATTTAAAATACAAGAATTTCTCAATATATGGCAGATTCGACTTTGGATTAGGATTCTGGACCTATGATAACGCAAGACCATGGTTCCTTGGAAATATGCAAGGTACTTATAATACAACTACAGATGTATTTAACACCTGGACACCGGATAATCCAAATGCTAAATTTCCACGCTATGTATGGGCCGATCAACTTGGTACAGGTAACTTAAATCGCTCATCTACTCTATTTGCTCATAGGGGAGACTATTTGGCTTTCCGTGAAATTTCTCTTTCGTATTCACTGCCACAAACGATAGCAGATAAATTATATATGCAAGCGATGAATGTATCAGTAACAGGTCAGAACCTTGGTTACTTAACAGCAGCACCTGTTGCTAACCCTGAAAGAGCATATGGAGCTGGCGTTGCAAGTGGTACCGGATATGGTCTACCCAGAACTTTACTTTTTGGTATTAACGTTACATTTTAATCAACAAAAGAAGAATTCAATATTATGAAGATTTCAAAAATAACAATATTTTCAAGCTTGCTGATGTTGCTTTTTGCAGCAACTAGCACATCATGCAGCGACTCACTGGATCTTGGTCCAATTGACTATTACGGAAGTGAATCATATTGGAAAACCGAAGCTCATGCTGAAGGATATATCGATGGCATTCACAAACACTTGAGAGATGCGGCATGGCAGCATACAATTACATTTGGTGAGTTAAGAGGAGGACATTATATCACTGGTACCAGTGGTGACGGATCGTCTGTATCCGGTGGTTCAATTGCAAGTCAAAACTTTGATGCAAACAATACTGGTGTTTCAAAGTTTGGTGACCTATATGGTAGAATTACCAACTTGAATCTTTTTATTGCTCGAGTTACCGATGCAGATTTCATCGGTGAGGCAAAGAAAAATTACTTTCTTGGAATGGTTCACGGACTAAGAGCTTTCTACTATTTCGATTTATATCGTACTTATGGAGGTGTTCCTTTAAGATTAGGCATTGAAGTTATTGATGGTGAACTAGATCCAACAAAGCTATATTTACCACGTGCTACTCCTGCAGAGGTAATGACACAAATCAAGAGCGACCTTCAAAAATCATTAGAATATTTTGGTAATGTAAATAGCTTCAATCCTTATGGAATGGGCAATAAGGTTTATTGGAATAAGGCTGCTACAGAATCGCTTATAGGAGAGGTTTACCTATGGAATGCTAAAGTAACCACAGGTAATAATACAGCTAACCCGGACGATCTTGCAGTTGCAAAACAACACCTGTTGAATGTTGTAAACAATTACGGATTAAGCTTGCAAAACAACTTTGCTGATGTATTTGATGCTACAAAAAAAGCAAATAGCGAGATTATTTTTGCAATTTGTTTTGCTGAGAATGAAGCTACAAACAATTTTAACAGCTATGTTTATAATATAGGAACTGGACAAACAACCAATAGTTCCTATTTAGAAGATGGCTCCTTATTTGTAGATCCACTTCAATTAGCTGGTGCAGGTACAATGCAGAGATATGAGTATAAAGAAGAGCTATTCCGTATATTTGATGTTGAAGACAGCAGACGTGATGCAACATTCCTTGCGGCTTATTATAAAGACGAAGAAGGCAATCTTGAATATAGAGGTACACACGTACGTAAGAATATAGGACTTATTAATAGTAGCGGTATCCGAATTTTTATAGGTGATATGCCTTTCTACAGACTCTCTTGGGTATATCTTACTTTAGCTGAAATTGCTAATATGGAAGGTGATAATGCTAAAGTAGAAGAGTATATCAATATAGTACGTGAACGTGCTTATGGTGATAACTGGGCACCTGAATTTGAATTTGAAGCAGGCGACTTTACTACTAATGAACTTGCAATCCTTGCTGAAAAGGATAAAGAATTTGTTCAGGAAGGTCAGCGCTGGTGGGATTTACGTCGTATGACTCTAACAAAAGGTGGAAAACCTTTAGTGTTTACTCAACAAGCAAGTTTTAACGGAGTGTCAATTCTTGATGAAGCTACAGAAGCACATAAACTATTATGGCCAATTGACAGAGCATTACTTGACAATGATGATGCCTTAGAGCAAACTCCTGGTTATTAAACCTTTCATTATATTTATTTATCCAAAGATGGCGATTTTTAATTACAACAATCGCTATCTTTGGATATTTTAAATAACTATTCTTTATAATTATGCGTTCCTTACAAAAACAATCAATCCTGTTCTTTTTAGTATTAGCATTTGCTAATTCTCTTATTGCTCAAAACGGTAATCACTCTACATTTTATTACCAGAGAGTATCTTTATTCGAGAATTTACCTACTTCTAATGAAGATATCATCTTCCTTGGAAATAGTATAACCAATGGCGGCGAATGGGCAGAACTGCTGAATGACAAGAGGATTAAAAACAGAGGAATTAGCGGTGATGTTTGTACAGGTGTACTTGACAGACTACATTCGATTGTTGCCGGTGAGCCTGCAAAAATATTCCTTTTGATTGGTATAAATGACCTTGGTCGGGGAAGTATGCCAGACAGTGTAGTACACAAGACTGGTGAAATAATTGAACGAATTCAGAAGGAATCGCCCAATACTTCAATCTATATCCAAAGCATTCTTCCGGTAAATGAGTCGTTTGGAATGTTTAAAGGACACACTCAGCATAAAGATATTATTAAACCATTAAATAATAAACTGAAATGCCTTGCAAATAAAAAAGGCGTGGAGTTTATAGATCTTTACAGCCATTTTGTTACCCCTGGCACTAGCAACCTGGATCCTTTATACACAAATGATGGGTTGCACCTCATGGGTGAAGGTTATATTAAATGGACTGAAATTTTGAAACCCTATATTTATGATTGATACTCTTAAGAAACATAGTTTTGATATCAGCAATTGTCATAAAATGATCATTGCAATATCAATCTTCCTGTTTTTAACCTTTTCATCAGTTTTTGGTCAAAACATTAAAGTTGCCTGTGTAGGTAACTCAGTTACTTATGGAGCAGGAATAGGAAATCCTGCAGAAAAATATCCAGCACAACTACAAATGATGCTGGGAGAAAAATATGAGGTTAAGAACTTTGGACGAAGTGGTGCAACCTTATTAAAGAATGGATACAGACCATATTGGAATGAACCTGAATTTGAAGAAGCCCTGAAATTTAAAGCAGATATTGTAATAATTCATTTAGGCTTAAATGACACAGACCCCAGAGCCTGGCCTAAATACAGGGATGAATTTATAAGAGACTATACTAACCTTATTGATACTTTCAAGAGTGTGAATCCTGATGCAGAGGTGAAAATCTGCAGACTTACACCTATTTTTTCAGGGCATCCGCGATTTACATCAAGCACAAGAGAATGGTACTGGCAGGTTCAGGAAGCTATTGAAGTTGTAGCAGAAATAAATGAGGTGGAATTACTCGATCTGCACACTCAGCTTCACAGACGACCTGATCTATTTCCTGATAACCTGCATCCTACGGGTGATGGTGCAAAAATTATAGCGGAAACTGTTTTCGGTGCTATCACCGGAAATTATGGAGGCTTAAAATTAGCCCCTATTTTCTCAAATAACATGGTACTTCAGCGAAATCAGCCAATTGTTTTTTGGGGAACAGATAATACAGGAGAAACAGTAACCATAAATTTCAATAATCAGGAAAGATCTGCTTTAGTAAACAATGCCGGTGAATGGGAAGTTGAATTTCCGTCTATGGAAGCCGGAGGATCGTATTCAGCAACAATAAGAAATTCTGAAAAGGAAATTGAACTTAATGATATACTAATAGGTGACATCTGGATTTGCTCCGGTCAGTCCAATATGGAGTTTAGGCTAAGCCAGGCTGCGACAGCTTCAGATGATATAAAGCAGGCCAATCTTCCAGAGATCAGACTTTTTAATATGCAGCCGGTTGCTTATACTAATAATGAGTCTTGGGACTTGGAGACACTGGATAAGATAAACAGGCTGGAGTATTTTAAACAAACAGAATGGAAACCGACTTCACCTGAAACTGCTAAGGATTTTTCGGCAGTTGCATATCATTTTGGTAAAACGGTATATGAGGTAACAGGTGTTCCTGTCGGACTCATTCTTAACGCTGTAGGCGGATCACCTGCAGAGGCATGGATAGACAGTTATACACTGGAGTTTCATCCGCGTCTTGTTGGAATGTTTCGTGATTGGAAGAATAATGATTTTATAAATCCGTGGTGCAGAGAAAGAGCAGGTAAAAATATTGAGCTTGCCGAAAATAAGTCACAACGACATCCCTATCACCCTTCTTACCTTTATGAAACAGGCATTCAGGATTTAACGAAATTGAATATTGCAGGAGTTATATGGTATCAGGGAGAATCAAACGAACAGAATGTTGAACTGCACGAAACAATCTTTCCTACTCTCGTAGAGAGCTGGAGAAATGCCTGGGATGCTGATCTTCCATTATATTATGTTCAACTGTCAAGTATGGCTGTCGGTAGAGAAACCTGGGGACATTTCAGAGATAGCCAGCGACGGCTAATGTATGAAATCCCGAACAGCGGAATGGCAGTTTCATCTGATTTGGGTGACAACACAGATGTTCACCCGCGTGAAAAGAAACAGGTGGGTGAACGCCTTGCTCGGTGGGCACTGAATAAGACATACGGACTAAGCGAAATTACACCTTCAGGTCCGTTGTTTCATGACTGCTATTTTGAAGGGGGCGCTGCTTGGATCTCTTTTGAGTTTGCTGAAGGACTAAAAACATCTGATGGGAAACCACTTAAATCGTTTGAAGTAGCTGAGTTTCCGGGACTATTTTTTCCTGCTACCGCAGAAATTAAGGGGAATGTGGTTAAAGTAACATCAGATAAAGTAAATACACCCAGATATGTAAGGTATGGGTGGAGCTCTTATTCAGAAGGTAATCTTGTAAATATGGAAGGTCTGCCTGCTTCTACATTTACAACAGAATATTAATACAATAGATATGATTTATAAAAGAGGACTAATATTAGTTTTTTTCCTAAACGGATTATTATCATTTCTGTTTGCAGAATCATTACAGAATGATACACTGATTTGGGAACCAAAAGTTATAGGTATTCCTCCTAGTGATGCATATATTGGCCTGTCTCTGCTTGAAACAGGTGAGATCAGACACTACAATTATGGAGAACAAGCTGATAAAGGTTCATTTTATCTTTCAAGCAATGATAAAGGGCTTACATGGACAAAAGTAAACATACCCGACAACATTCCGTTTGCAGATACTCGCAGCCCTGTCAGTGGTGAATATTTAAGATTGATTTCATCGCCGGGTATGGGCACTTATGCTATTCGCACTAACGGAGGACTAAATGGAAGCAGAGAACTTATTAAGGTGTCCGACTCTATGGGCATTATGTTGAAGCCGCCGGTTTTTATAAGAAACGGCAAGCGTGTAGTTGTTGCCGGACATTATGGTTTACAGAGAGGGCTCCCCAGAGCATGTTTTACATTTATTTCCGATGATGATGGTCACACTTGGAAACGCTCATCACTTGTCACAACCCCAGATCATGCGGGAGGGCTATTTCATAACGGAATCCGCTGGAATCACGGTGCTGCAGAACCTACTGTAATAGAGCTTAAAGACGGAAAGCTATGGATGCTGATTCGTACTTCTCAGGATCATCACTATCAGTCTTTTTCAAATGATGGTGGTGAAACATGGAGTGATGCTACCCCCTCACCTTTCTATGGTACAATTACAATGCCTACTATTGGCAGATTAAAGGATGGAAGAATACTTTTCCTTTGGTCGAATACAACTCCTCTGCCTGAAGTAAATAACACTACGGGAGTATGGGATGATGTTTTCACTAACAGAAATGTAATTCATGCTGCCATATCTTCAGATGAAGGTAAGAGCTGGCAAGGCTTCCGCGAATTATACCTTGACCCCAGACGTGATGCAGAAGATTTTGGAGCTATACCGGGTATTGATAAGAGTGTTCACCAAAGTCAGTTTATAGAACTTGACACAGGGGAGGTTTTAGTTTCACTTGGTCAGCATCCCTTACATAGAGTGATGTTGAGATTTAATGCAGACTGGCTATATGAAAAAGAGCGCTATTGCGATTTTTCTGATGGACTGGATCAATGGAGTGTATTTAGCTACTACAAAGGCATTGTGGGTCATTGCGGATACAATCGCAAAGCAGGTTGTAGTTTAGAAGACGGGAAGTTGTTGGTAAAATATATTCAAGATGATTCACTTCTTACCTCTGTGAGAGGTGCAGTGTGGAACTTTCCTACATTTTATAAAGGAAAACTATCTCTATCAATTGTGTTCAACGACTTAAACAGTCAAGGTGAGCTTTTGCTAAACGACAGGTGGTTTAATCCTACTGATACTACTGCTGTACATTTTGCACCTTTCAGTCTTACTTTAAACAGAAAGAATTTAAAAATACGAGATACTAAACCTCACTTAATTGAGATTGAGTGGGATCTAAATAATGCTAAACCTACTGCTGTGGTTTATGTAGATAATCGTAAAAGAGTGACTTTACCACTTTCCAATAAATCGCAACATGGAATTTCATACCTTCATCTCCTGAGCGACAAGGTAAAGAACGACAAAGGTTATTTAATTGAATGGGTGAAAGCTGAAGAACTTTAAAAAAATTGAGATGAAACTAATCAACAATATACTTTTAGTATTATTATCAATATCAATACTCCTGTCTTGCACAAAAGTAAAAAATGACGAGACACTGAAATTACTTCCTATGCCTCAAAATGTGGAGGTTAACTGGTCACAAAAACATCAGCTCAAGAATGGGGAGATTGATCCGGATATCATTTTAATAAAGAACGTAAATTCTATTCCTGAAGCTGCAATTAATCAGGAAGAGGCTTACAGGCTGATTGTCACAACTGATTCTGTTGTAATAGAAGCAACAGGAGATAAAGGAATCTATTGGGCAAAACAAACTTTAAATCAACTGGTATTACAGGCAAAAGAGTCTGATCAATCAATACCGATGGTTGAGATTACCGACTGGCCTGCATTTCGTGTGCGCGGCTTTATGCATGATGTGGGCAGAAGTTTTATTTCAGTTGGTGAGCTTAAGAAACAGATAGCGCTTTTGTCTCAATATAAGATAAATGTATTTCACTGGCATCTGACTGAGAACCAAGGATGGCGACTGGAAAGCAGACGTTTCCCTCAACTTAACGACAGTAGCAGCTTTACACGTTTACACGATAAATATTATACTATTGAAGATGCTCATGAAATAGCAGAATGGGCTCGTAAGCACAATATGATGCTTATACCAGAGATTGATATGCCAGGGCATAGTGAAGCTTTTGTAAGGGCTATGGGAGTTGATATGCAATCTCTGGAAGGGACAAAAATCCTAAAGGAGCTGATGGAAGAGATTTGCACAGATGTTTTTCCTGATGTCGAATATATACATATCGGAACAGATGAAGTACAGTTTACTAATCCTGATTTTGTTCCGGAAATGGTTAAGCACATTAGGGGATTTGACAAGAAGGTAATTTCATGGAACCCAGGCTGGAACTATGAGACCGGAGAAATAGATGCCACACAACTATGGAGTTACAGAGGTAAGGCACAACCCGGAATACCTGCCATAGATTCTCGTTTTCACTACATAAACCACTTCGATCCGTTTGGTGATATTGTTGCACTTTATAACAGCAGAATATACAATCAAGTACAAGGCAGCGATGATATAGCAGGATCAATTCTTGCAATCTGGAATGACAGATATCTGCCAACAGAAAAAGACATTATGCTTCAAAACTACTTCTATCCAAACATGCTGGCGTTTGCAGAACGCACATGGAGAGGTGGCGGCTCTGAATACTTTGACAAAAATGGTGTAATCCTGCCGACAGATGAAAATGATCCTGTATTCATAGAATTTGCTGATTTTGAACAAAGATTACTTTGGCATAAAAAGTACAATTTTGCAAATGAGCCTTTTCCGTATGTGAAACAAACAGACGTAAAATGGCTTATTACAGACCAGTTCCCAAACGAAGGAGATCTTGAGATGTCTTTTCCTCCTGAAGAAGAGATAAGTGATAGTTATACTTATAAAGGACAGAACTATGGCGTTAAGCCGGCAACAGGTGCCGGGATATATTTGCGACATGTATGGGGTGACATAGTCCCTGCTTTTTATGATAACCCTCAGGAAAATCATACTGCTTATGCATATACATGGGTATGGTCACCCAAAACACAAAAGGTTGGTTTATGGGTGTCTACACAGGATTATAGCAGATCAGAAGCTGATTTGGCTGCACCGCAAGGCAAATGGGATTATAGAGGTAGCCGTATTTGGATAAATGATGAAGAACTGCCGGCTCCTGAATGGGATAATATCCACACAGAAAAGACAAACGAGATTTCACTTAAAAATGAAAATTTCACTGCTCGTGAACCAATATCAGTGGAGCTAAATAAGGGTTGGAATAAGGTTTTAATAAAACTGCCTGTAGGGAAATTCAGCACTCCGGAAGTCAGACTACAGAAGTGGATGTTTACTTTTGTTTTTGTAACAGCTGATGGTAAAGATGCTATGTCGGGGCTAATTTATAATCCATCCAAAATAAAAAAATAGATTTTGTAAATGAATTACATTATTTCTCACATTACACGATTATTATTAGTTGTTTTAATTACAATTATCCCTTTATCGTGCAATGAAACCAAAAGTAAATCAACAAAAAACAAAACAATGAATATCAACTGGAAAAAATTATCAACCAACGGTTTGACTGGTGATCTCAACAAAGGTGTTTCTGCAGCGTATGCTGCACTGATTGATGGTAATCTGATTGTAGCAGGAGGCGCTAACTTTCCCGGTAAGCTGGGATTTGAAGGAGGTTCAAAAGCATTTTATGATGAAATAATGCTATATGACGATATTGCTGAAGAATGGAGAGTTATTGGACATCTGCCAACAGCTTCAGCATACGGAGTGTCGGTTCCTGTTTCTGAAGGTGCACTCTGGATTGGTGGTAACAATGAAAAAGAATCATTAAAGTCTTGTTACCAAGTATCGCTTACTTCAAATAATGAAATATCACTCAAGACTTTTCCCGATCTACCGTCTCCGATGGATAATTTCTATGGTTGTTCAATCGGAGATTTAGTATTTGTTGCAGGTGGAAATGTTAACGGTAAGCCATCTAATTCAATTTATAGTATAAACACTAAGACAGACAGTGCGTGGACTAAACTTGATGATTATCCCGGAATTCCCCGTGCGCAGCCTGTACTTTCATCAGTTGAGAAAGAAGACAGAATATACATTTACCTTATGGGAGGCTTTTTTGGTGGTAATGATAATCAAGAACCTGCAATGGCAACAGATATATTAAGATATGATGTTGCTGACAAAGTGTGGTCTAAAGCAGGTGAACAAGTTGATTCTGCAACAGGAGAACCTTTCTCACTTGGAGGGGCTGCAGCATTTTCAATTGACAACAGATATATTTTATGCATAGGTGGGGTTAATTATAATATCTTCCTTAATGCAATCACTACTCAATATAATATTGGTTCGAATACAAAATTAACTCCTGAGGAAAAGAAGGAGGAGAACCTCAATTTTTCTAAACATTATATGACGCAACCTGTAGATTATTATAAAATTAATACTGAATGCAGGGTATTCGACATATTTACTAGCAAATGGAAAACTATTGACAATACACCTGATGCAGCACGTGCAGGGGCAACCGTTGTATATGAAGGAAATAAGTTTTATGCAATACAGGGTGAACTAAAACCCGGTTTACGCAGTGCGGAAACCTTTATGGGTGAAATAATTATAAATATTAAATAATAAATACAACACAGATGAGAAATAGTAAATATTATCCTTGGATAGTTGTAGGATTACTTTGGTTTGTAGCACTACTAAACTATCTCGACAGACAGATGCTTTCTACCATGCAGTCTTCAATGCAAATAGATATTCAGGAACTGGCTATTGCTGAGAACTTCGGAAGGATTATGGGTATTTTCCTGCTTATTTATGGGTTAATGAGCCCTGTGGCAGGATTAATTGCAGATCGCGTAAATCGTAAATGGCTAATTATAGGCAGTTTATTTGTCTGGTCCACTGTTACTTGGGGAATGGGATACGCTCAGACCTATAATCAGGTTTATTGGTTAAGAGCACTTATGGGTGTAAGTGAAGCACTATATTTACCTACCGGATTAGCCATGATAGCTGATTTTCATAGTTCGAAAACGAGATCCCTTGCAATAGGAATTCACATGTCAGGACTATACACCGGTCAGGCTTTAGGTGGTTTTGGAGCTACCATTGCAGCCAATTACTCCTGGCAAACAGTATTTCATTGGTTTGGTATAATAGGAATAATATATGCTGTAATATTGATATTTATGCTTCATGACAAAGAAGGTCATGCAGGTACAAAAACCGCCAAATTAAATGTAAATCCACAATCAACTCCGATTAAAAAAGAATCTGTTTTCCGTTCTTTGGGAGTGATTTTAGGTACAGTTTCCTTTTGGATAATGTTGTTCTATTTTATGGCACCAAGTTTTCCCGGTTGGGCAACAAAAAACTGGCTCCCCACACTTTTCTCTGAAAACCTGGGTGTTGAAATGGCGAAAGCAGGACCAATGGCTACAATATCAATTGCAATTGCCTCGTTCATAGGTGTACTTATTGGAGGACCGTTATCCGATAAATGGGTACAAAAAAATATTCGTGGAAGAATATACACCAGTGTAATCGGATTATCTCTTACTATCCCATCACTTATACTGCTGGGCTATGGTCATAGTCATGCAGGACTGATAGGTGCAGCAATGCTGTTTGGAATAGGTTACGGTATGTTTGACACTAACAATATGCCAATATTATGTCAGATAATTCCCCAGAAATACAGAGCTACGGCATACGGAATAATGAACATGATGGGGGTATTTGCGGGTTATATAGTTACACTTATGCTTGGAAGTTCAACTGATGCCGGAAATCTCGGAGCAGACTTCAGTAAACTTTCAATTGTAGTACTGGCTGCTGTAATACTGATGCTTGCATTTGTAAAACCAAAACATGAGCTTACATATTCACAAGACAAGAAAAGTGAATAATTGACATTTAGAAAAATAATAACAACTGAATAAAAAAACATCAATTATGAAATTTGAAAAAATAAAAGGTTTAATAGTTGCGCCTTTCACTCCTTTCGATAAACAAGGCGAAGTAGATTTAGGTCCCATTAGTGATTATGCTTCAATGTTGCAGAAAAACGGACTTATTGGCGTCTTTATAAATGGCTCATCAGGCGAAGGTTACATGTTGACTGTTGAAGAACGCATGAAACTCGCAGAAAAATGGATCTCTGTTGCACCTAAAGGATTTAAGGTTATAGTTCATGTTGGTGCTACCTGTATAAAAGACAGTTTTAAACTTGCTCAACATGCCCAGGAAATAGGTGCATTCGGTACAGGTGCCATGGCATCCCCATTTCCAAAAGCAGGCAGAGTAGAAGAACTCGTAAAATATTGTGAAGAGATAGCCTGTGGAGCTCCTGACCTGCCATTTTATTTCTATCATATACCGGCACTTAACGGAGTTTTCTTACCAATGCTCCCTTTCCTTAAGGCAGCTGATGGCAGAATACCAAATCTTGCAGGAATAAAATACACTTATGAAAGTCTGTATGAATATAATCAATGTATGCTATATGAAAACGGCAAATTTGATATGCTTCACGGACAGGATGAAACAATACTCTCTGCACTGATAATGGGTGGCGCTCAAGGCGGTATAAGCGGAACCGGCAGTTATATCGGAAAATCTCTTGTTGGAGTTATTGAAGATTACAATAACGGAAATATTGAAGGTGCATTAGATCACCAAAACTTTGCACAGGAAGTTATCAATGTTATTGCCCGTTACAGAGGTAACATTGTTGCTGGCAAACGTATTATGAAATTCTTAGGAATTGACCTGGGAATAAATCGCACTCCTTTTCAGAATGTTACTGATGAGGAAGAAACTATTATAAGAAAAGAGCTTGAAGCAATTGGGTTCTTTGAGCGTTGCAACAGAATATAAGCATCTGAAGCAAGCTGAACATATTATAATTAAACTCAAAGCCGGATCTTTTCAAATTGACAAGATCCGGCTTTATTAATAACACTATGGAACTTTATGAATGTAATAGTGAAAAAGTTCATAAGTGCATTATTTGTATAATAAAAAAAGTAGTGATAAGACTCTGATAAATGTCTAAGCACTACTTTTCAATAAGTATCAATTAATTATTCCTTAATCGAACATCTTTTTAAATTTATTGAAAACACTCTTTCTTGCAGTAGCTGAAGGAGTGAAATTTTCTGATTTTTCTAATTCTTCCATCTGTTTGCGTTCTTTTGCACTCAGGTTTTCAGGAACGTAAACATTCACATGAATCAACTGATCACCTTTGCCAAAACCATTCACCGAAGGCAACCCCTTATTTCTAAGTCGCAATACTTTTCCTGGTTGAGTTCCCGGCTCAATTTTAACCTTAGCCATACCATCTATTGTAGGCACCTCAACTGTTCCACCCAGAGCAGCCATTGGAAAGCTAAGGAAGAGATTGAAAATTACATCATTCTCATCTCTTATCAAGTTAGGATCTTCCTCCTCCTCAATTACAATAAGTAAATCTCCGTTTATACCACCTCTACGGGCTGCATTCCCTTTTCCGGACATTGAAAGTTGCATACCTTCTCCAACACCTGCAGGTATCTTGATTGTTATAACCTCATCTTCCCGTAAAATTCCTTCACCATTGCAGTGAGAACACTTCTTAGTAATAGTTTTACCATCACCGTTACAAGTGGGACAAGTAGATGATGTCTGCATTTGACCGAGAATAGTGTTAGCTACACGGGTCACAACTCCGGAGCCGTTGCATGTTGCACATGTTGAGACAGAATTACCATCTTCAGAGCCATTACCATCGCAATGTGAACAAGACACATATTTCTTGACCTTTATTTTTTTCTCAACTCCATTAAGAATTTCTTTTAGGTTCAGTTTAACTTTCACACGCAAATCTGACCCCCTGTTCATTCTCCTTCCACGTTGTGAACTGCCGAAGCCACCGAAGCCTCCAAAACCTCCAAAATGTCCGCCAAATATATCTCCAAACTGAGAGAAGATATCATCCATTGACATTCCGCCACCAAAACCACCTGAAGCGGCACCGCCTACTCCGGCATGCCCAAACTGGTCATATCTGGCACGCTTATTCTGATCACTCAGCACTTCATAAGCTTCTGCTGCCTCTTTAAATTTTTCCTCAGATGATTTATCACCCGGATTTTTATCCGGATGATATTGAATAGCCTTTTTTCGGTAGGCTTTCTTAATTTCTTCCGCTGTAGCAGTTTTAGAAACTTCAAGTATTTCGTAATAATCTCTTTTATCGGCCATATTATTCTCCTACTACTACTTTTGGGAAACGAATAATTTTATCGTTCAGTTTATATCCTTTCTGAATGCAGTCAATAACAATTCCTTTTTGTGATTCATCCTGCGCCGGCACTGTTGTAACAGCTTCAAAATACTCAGCATCAAAGGGCAAACCGATAGCTTCAATCTCCTCAACACCATTTTGTTTGAGGAAACTTATAAATTTCGAATATATAAGATCCATACCTTCAAGCAGCGCGTCTCTGTCTTCAGATTCATGCAATGATACAAGAGCACGCTCAAAGTCGTCTACCAAAGTTATGATGTTCTGAAGTACCCTTTCTCCGCCAGCTTTGATAATATCAGCTTTTTCCTTTAGAGTACGCTTTCTGAAATTATCAAACTCTGCATTTAATCTTAAGTAGCTGTCGCTCTGCTCATCATGTTTTTTCTGAAGTTCATCATATTTATTCTTGAGCAGAGTATATTCGTCAATTACTTCAGATGTTTCAGAGTCTGCTTCTTTTTCTACCTGATCAATGTTATCAGTTTCAACTGTCATATTGTCCTTAATATCCTTTTTTTCGTCATTTGCATTACTATGCTGACCCATATCACGTTTCATATATAATTTTGTTTTGTTTTCTATATCTACTTTTTATACACTGCAAATAGTTTGCCATAAAATCCTTAAAGGAATAATTCGCACCATTCATCAAATATTTCTACCTGATGCCAACCGTGTCTGCTTAAACTTTGTCTGACTTTTTTTAATGGTTTTTCTTTACCTAACTGAGATTTGGAATAAAACTTATCGGCAAAGCAAATAATCTTCTCCTCCAAACTTTGCGGACGCATATCTCTTTTTGGAATAGGTAAATTCCTGTTGAGTATCGTTTCAAGACTGAGACCTGTGCCTGTATGCCTTTCGCACACCATTCCGTGTTTAGGATAACCTTCATTAGTAAGCAATTCTCTCCCAAGATATCCATGACATATATATGGCATATCTCCTTCACATGCAATTCGGGGTGCGTTTGTTTTAAAAATTCCAATATCATGAAGCATTCCGGCCTCCTCAATAAATTTTACATCTACAGCCAGCTCCGGATGCTTATTTACAATATCAAGGGCTTTATTTGTCACATCCGTACAATGAGACATATAGATATCGTAAAGTTTAGTCCCTTCTTTATAGTACTTTCTTATAATTATATCAGGATCCATAAATGTCGGTTTTCCAGTCACAAAGGTAGTATAAAAATATTAATCTGATAATTGATATGTATATGTTAATAAACCCCAAATCGCACTCAAAGGAAATATAAATAATATATCTTTGCAGGCTTATGCTGAAAAAAAGATTGAATAGGCTGAAATTGTTTTACCCGTTGCTGTTTACGATGTACGTATTCAGCATCACACTTTTCACCCATTCACATTATATAAACAACATAAGGTATGTTCACTCACACCCATTCAAATTTAGTGAACCTCCCACTCATGAGCACTCTGAGAAACAGCTGCAGCTTCTTGATGAGCTTTTCAACACATCTATAACTTCAGATATTATACTCGATATAGATCTGACAGGTAACATTTCGCAAAAAGAGGCAAACAAACCTGATCTATATCAACACTTCCATATAATTAGCCCTGCCACATCATTACAGCTTAGGGCACCACCTTCATTATTATGATATGTTAGTCTGATAATCAGACAACAACTTCATGTTCATCATTATTAAATTAACTGCAGGCTTATCATAATCTGATAGTCTCATAAGTAATAATTATATCATAAAATCAAATAATAGAATGAAGAAAATTATAATATTCACTCTGATCATTTTTGTATTTAGTAACTATGTCAGAGCTGACAAAAATATTCCAGACCAGACAGATTCAAACATCTATGGTCACATCCTTGATAAAAGGACTAATGAACACTTACCATACGTTACTATTAAACTACAGGGCACAACAATCGGGATAACAACCGACGCCACAGGTCACTACTTCTTAAGAAATCTTCCGGTAGGAGATTTCACTCTTGAAGTTTCTATGATAGGTTTTAAGACTATCACAAAAGCTATAAACATTGAAGCGGGTAAAACAATGGAGCTGAACTTTGAACTTGAAGAGTCGTCAACCTCACTAAATGAAGTGGTAGTTTCTGCTAATAGAAACGAAACTACAAGGAGAACTGCCCCTTCACTTGTCAGTGTACTTGACATGCAAACACTGGATGTAACAAATTCAAAAACTTTATCAGACGGATTAAAATTTCAGCCTGGCTTAAGGGTTGAAAACAATTGTCAGAACTGTGGAACTACACAGGTGAGAATTAATGGCATGGAGGGTTCATACTCACAAATTCTTATCGATTCGCGCCCTATGATTGGAGCACTTGCAGGAGTTTATGGACTGGAACAGATCCCTGCAAATATGATTGAGCGAATTGAAGTGGTTCGCGGAGGCGGTTCCGCCCTATTCGGAGCTAATGCGATAGGCGGAACTATAAATATCATTACGCGTGAACCTATTCGTAACAGCGGGGAGTTTTCACATACCCTTTCCAGTATAAACGGTACAGGCAGTTTAGAAAACAATACAACTTTTAATGCATCTCTTGTAAATGATACTCGCAATGCCGGAATAATGGTTTACGGACAGCATCGCATAAGAGATAAATTTGATATCGATGGTGACGGTTTTACAGAACTCCCATCACTAAAGAATCGTTCACTCGGTTTTCGTTCTTTCCTTAAAACAGGTGTTTACTCAAAACTTACGCTTGAATACAGAAATATACATGAGTTCCGCCGCGGTGGCGACAGATTGGATCTTCAACCTTTTGAAAGCTATATAACTGAACAAGTTGAGCATTATATAAACAGCGGGTCGCTGAATTTCGACAAGTACTCAGATGATCAAAAAAGTAAACTTAATCTTTACGCAGCTGCAAGCCATACTGACAGAGGTAGTTACTACGGAGCGGGTAATCCTTTCAACAAAAATGTACCTGTCATAGAACCCGGAATGTCTCAAAATGAAATTGAGAACATCAACGATATAATTGAAAATAATAAAATACGTATAAACTCTTATGGTAAAACTTCTGAACTCACATACCAGGTTGGCGGTCATTATATCCGATCGTTTAACAATCTCTGGTTTATGCCTGCAGACCTTACTATTGGAGGTGAATACCTTGGCAGTGAGCTTGATGATATTAGCGGCTACCGTACATTGAGCATAAATCAAGAAACACATAACATAAGCGGATTCCTTCAGAATGAGTGGAAAACAGAAGTATGGAGCTTTCTTGTAGGAGGGAGACTTGATAAGCACAATTTAGTGGACAACGCAATATTTAGCCCAAGAATCAATTTTCGTTACAACCCTACAGAAGATATCAATTTCAGGCTTACATACAGTGAGGGTTTTCGTGCACCTCAGGTATTCGACGAAAATCTTCATGTGGATATTGCCGGAGGTAAAGAAATAATCAGGACACTTTCAGAAAACTTGAAAGAAGAGCGTTCAAGCAGTATAAGCGGTTCAGTTGATCTATATCACCAGATTGGTAACAATAAGTTGTTTAATATCCTTATTGAGGGATTTTACACAAAACTAAACGCCCCCTTTACTGAAGTTAGACGTGGAAATGAAATTACTATTGAAAATGCCGGTTCTGGAGCTATGGTATATGGCGTAAACCTTGAAGGCAGAGCAGTCTTAAGTAGTAAACTCGATCTACAGGCAGGAGCCACAATTCAGAGAAGTCTTTACGAAGAAGAGAGAAAATGGTGGGAACCTGAAACCCCTGAAGAAGAAGCATTAGACAGAGTAACACCAACAAAAAGAATGATGCGAACACCCAATAGTTATGCATATTTCGTTGCAACATTAACACCTAATGATAAGTTTTCAGCATCTTTATCCGGCAACTACACTGGTAGTATGCTTGTACCGCATGATGCAGGTTTTGGTGTAGAAGGTGTTGACAAATTCTCTCCTGTATATATCACAAAAGAATCTCCTTCATTCTTTGAGCTTAATACTAAAATAGCCTATACAATAGACATTTATAATGACACACAACTTGAACTAAATGCCGGCATTCAAAACATCTTCAACTCTTTTCAGAAGGATTTTGATACTGGTGCAGGTCGCGCAAACAACTACATTTATGGCCCGGGAATGCCGAGAACATTTTTTGTTGGGACAAAAATAATGTTATAAACTACAAGGGTAATATTATAAACAATAAAAATCATTAACACCCTGACTCTGCAGAATAAAAAACCTGCAAGGTTAGGGTGTTTTTATTTTATAAAGGAACTACATATTTTTTCATTGCCTCATCCTGAAGAGATTTGGGAACAGCCTCTTTCACCTCATCAACAATAATGTTGATCAATCTTTCCCTGATAAATTCCTTACGGGTTATAAGGCTGATCTCACGTACGGGAGTACTGTTTCTAAAAGGTCGTACATTCTTTTTCTGCTTTTCACTAAGGTTGGCAACTGCCATTTCGGGGATTACAGTAAGACCTTCATTCTCATCCACTATATTTATAAGTGTATCAATACTACCTGCCTCATAAGAAAAAATGGATTGATTTACTCCGCGTCTTTTCTTAAGGTTACACAAGTGAAGTATCTGTGTCCTGAAACAGTGCACTTCATCCAGAAGCCACAACTTCGTTGTATTCAAATCATTTTCATCTAAAGCATTCTTTGCATATATTGCTCTTTCCAGAGGTGAAACATAAGCGAAAAACTGCTCATAATAGATAGGATGTTCACTAATCCCGGGCTCTTTCAATGGAGTTGCCAAAATACCACCATCAAGCGAGTCATTTGAAAGACCTTTTAAAATTTGATCAGTAGTAAGTTCTGAGATAATAATCCTGATATCATATTTATTATCACGATGCACCTGCATTAGTTTTGGTAATAGATAGGGAGATATAGTCGGGATTATCCCAAGACGGAATACACCTTTCACTACACCCTTTTCTTCCAGAATAATTTCCCTGATCTGGTTAACCTGAGCAATTGCAACACGGGCCTGATCAATAATTCGCTTGCCAATTTCGGTGGGTTGTACAGGCAGTTGCGAGCGGTCGAATATTTTTACTCCCAGTTCATCTTCAAGTTTCTGAATCATCATACTCAGAGTAGGCTGAGTAACGAAAGAGGCTTCGGCAGCTTTGGAAAAATGGCGGTAATTATCTACTGCAATAATATATTCTAACTGTTGTATATTCATAGGGTGTATTCTTAATTCATATTAAACATAACGACTACTCAAACAATTACTTATAATTTGAGAAATACTTCATAAATTGTACTCTCTCATACAAGTAAGGACTTTTTATGTTTGCATAGTTCAACTTACCTCTGAATTCTTCTATATTGGAGTAATTGTTTTGATCCATCCATTCTTCAACACATGTCAGGAAATTATCAACAACTCCAGCACCCTGTTCGTATAATACACTGCACAACTGTATTGCGCCTGCACCTGCCAAAATGCCCTTGATTACATCTTCCCAGGAATGTACTCCATAAGAGCACGCTATATCAAAATCAGGCACACGACCTGATATTATTGCTGTCCATCTTAAAGTGTCACTAAAATCTGAAGGATTACTAAAAACCGGACCGGCTTTTAACTTCATTGTTTTTATGTCTATATCAAGTTGATAAAAACGATTAAACAGCACAACCCCATCAGCTTTCAGTGCTTTTAATTTAGAAACAAGACCTGGTAGATTACTGATATTTTTTGCCATCTTAATCACAACCGGGATATGAATTTCCTTTTTTAGTTCCCTGACAATATTTACATAAGTATCTTCCAGGTATGTATTTCCAAATTCACCGGCATTGAGTACAAACAGGTTCAGTTCTATCCCATCGGCACCTGCATCCTGAATTGTTTTTGCAAATTCTGTCCATCTTGACATTTTATAGCAATTTATACTCGCAATTATTGGCACACTGCAATGCGACTTAGCCGATCGGATAAGTTCAAGATATTTTTCGACATGATTCATCTCGACATAAGTATTGATGTAATCAGCTGCTTCAGGATAATCTGCAATCTGGGAAAGTTTCTCTGAATGATTTTCAATTTGCTCTTCGAAAAGAGATTTTAATACAATAGCTCCCACACCTGATTGCTCTAATTCAACGATCTTATTAACAGAGTTAGTCAGACCGCTGCTTGCGGCAATCAATGGATTCTTAAGCTTTAAACCTGCAAATGTTGTTTGTAAACTTGTTTTCATGAGATAAACAAAATGTTTTTCAAAAATTTCACAATTAACAAAAATAGGAATTTTTATTGATAATATCGATAAGATATATATAAAAATAAAGAGTGCTGAACTCAGCGACTCCCAAAAATGAGAGTCCCAATACGCACTATTGTACTTCCCGAATTAATCGCAAGCTGGAAATCTCCGGTCATTCCCATTGAAATTTCCTTGAAATCAGGATCGTTTTTGAAATGGATATCTTTTAATTCTCCAAAGAGTGTTCGTAGTTGATCAAATTCCTTTTTAACCTTGGACTCATCTTCAGTAAATGTTGCCATACCCATAAGACCCGAAATTTTAATATGACTGCATTCTTTCCATTTTGCATCAGCCACAAAATGGCGGCACTCTTCAGGCGAAAATCCTGATTTTGTTTCCTCTTCAGCAATATGAACCTGCAGAAGACATGGAATAACCCTGTCATTTACACTGCCTTGTTTTTCAATTTCCAGCATCAGCCTTTCGCTGTCTAAGCTGTGAATTAAAGAAACAAACGGTGCAATCTGCTTAACTTTATTACGTTGTAGATTTCCAATAAAATGCCACTCAATATCTTTAGGAAGCTCCTGATACTTTTGCACAAGTTCCTGTACACGGCTTTCACCAAACATCCGATGACCTGCATCATAAGCTTCCATTATCTCACTGTTTGAGTGAAATTTGGAAACTGCTACCATCTTTACATCAGATGGAATAATCCCTTTTAAATTCTCTATTTTTGATTTTATGCTCATTCTTCCTGTTTAACAACCTTATCTCCAGAATATGGGAAAACATCCATTATTGCTGTTTCAACAACTGATGCTAAAGTATAATCTATCATCGTCTTTTTCATCTCAACCTCAATAATCTCAACTGCCTCCTTGAGTTCAGAAGCCTGTACCAGCATATTTACCGCTGTCTTTTTCTCTGATCCGCTTTTCTCATCCAGTGTGATAAAATATAATTTCGCTTTGTAATACCTGTCACCGGTTTCGTTAAAAAATGAATCTGAATATTTTACCCGTTTAATATCCGAGACAGTAAACTCTCCTGAAATGTAGGGTCTGATCTCCTCAATAATTCTTGCCTCCGCTTCTGTAAACGATAAAGCATCCACCAGATAAGGCTCTGTCACTGTTTTCTGCATGCCGGTTTCCAGCATTTTATCATATCTCAATTTACATTCAAACCAGTTGTACATATATTATTTTAGTTTTTAATTTTTAGAATAGCAAAGATACACATAAAATAGGTATTGAAAAGGCGAAACTTTAGCGTGATTTCGTTTTTACCTTGCTCTTTTATTTATGAGGTTTAAAAGGCCTTTATAAGGAGAAGGTAAGGGTTAGGTAATAGCCAGATAAGACTAAAGTATGGATAATTCTGCGTGTCTGGCAAAGTGTCTTGCCGTTAAATATTGTATTTCGGTTTTAAATTGTAATTTTGCCAATCTATCTGAATAAAATGATTGGAACTATTGTAAATACAGTTGCAGTACTGGTTGGTGGATTGTTAGGCATGTTACTTAATAAGAAGATGCCCGAACGTGTTACAACTATCTATTTTCAGGCAATCGGACTTTTTACTCTGGCTATAGGAGCATCAATGGCCGTGAGTATGGAAAAGATTCTTATAGTAGTCAGCAGTCTTGCAATAGGATCCCTGTTGGGGGAATGGTGGGACTTAGAGAAAGGTGCTGAACGAATGAGCGAAAAGCTTAAAAGTCATTTCAAAGTGGGCAGTGAAAAGTTTTCAGAAGGACTTATTACATCTTTTCTGCTGTTTTGTGTGGGATCTATGACAATCCTTGGAACAATTCAGGAAGGCACAGGAGGATCACCCGATCTTCTTTACACGAAATCACTTATGGATTTTTTCTCAGCTATTCTTTTGGCATCCGCATTTGGTGTAGGGGTAGTTTTTTCTTCTGTCCCCTTATTTATATTTCAGGCTGCATTAACACTTCTGGCGAGATATGCAGCAATACTTTTCACTGACGATATCATCTTGGGTATTACCAATGTAGGCGGCATACTACTCATCGGACTGGGTATAAATATACTGGGAATCAAGAAGCTCAGGATCATGAATATGCTGCCATCCCTTATAATAGTCGTTTTGTTAATCTTTATTTTTAATTAACCTCCCGGATTAAGTTGCAAAAGAAAGATAAGAAGTTAGGTTTGTGGTTGCTGGTATTCATAGCCCTTGGCTCTATGATAGGCTCCGGCATCTTCAATTCGCCAAAGGACCTCATCACCTCTGCCAATCCACAGGCAACAATAATTGCCTGGCTGATCGGAGGATTTGGAGCTCTCATGCTTGCACTTGTCTTTGTTTATCTCGCTGCGCGCAAACCTGAACTGAAAAGTGGCATTTATGCTTATGCACGTGATGGATTTGGTGATTTTATGGGATTCAATTCCGCCTGGGGCTACTGGTCGGTAGGGTGGCTTGGCAACGTAAGTTATCTGGCGCTGTTCTTCAAGACATTAAACGATCTGCTTGGTATTCATGCACTCTCCCCGTTACATGCTTTTATAATTGGCTCTGCACTTCTTTGGTTTTTCTACCTTATCCTGATAGCGGGTATCAGAGAAGGAGCAATACTCAATTTTATTGTAACTACTGCAAAGCTGATACCTATTCTTCTTATAATTATACTAGGAATTTCGTTGATAAACAGTGACCTTTTTCTTGTTGATAATTGGCAAAGCAGACTTGCTTCAACAGGAGAACCAACTACTACAACACAACAATTGAAGGGCGCTATGGCAATCATCTTATGGTGTTTTGTGGGTATGGAAGCAGCTTCAGTTTTGTCGGGAAGAGCAAAAAGTCAGAAGACCGTGAGGCTTACAATAATCATTTCCCTGCTTATAGTACTTGCTGTTTACATGCTTATCACCATTATAGCTATGTCTTCAGTGCCTGCAAACCTTCTTTCAGCATCAGAGACACCTTTGGCACTTGTACTTGAACAAACAGCAGTAGGTGCGGCGGGTGGAATAATCGTTAAACTGGGAATAATGGTTTCAGTATTGGGAGCAAGTCTCTCCTGGATAATGTTGTCAATTGAAACACTCTACGCTGCTGCACTTGATAACGTCATGCCTCGCATTTTTAAGAAAGTAAACAGAAAAGGCACACCTGTAAATGCTTTGTTGCTCACACAAGGATTTACACAAATATTTCTTATTTCAATACTGTCACCTCAACTCAACGAGACCTATCTAGCTGCTATTACAATTGGCACAACACTTGTGCTTATTCCCTATTTGCTCTCTTCTCTTTATGCTGTGAAGATTGCGATCATTAACAGGAAAAACGAGTCAATTCATCATCTTATTGTTGCTCTGCTTGGGACAATATATTCTCTTTACGTGATATTTGCAGTGGGAATTAAATATCTGTTCCTTTCCGTATTGTTTTATGCAATTGGATCATTACTGTTTATAAGAGCTAAAAGGGAACAAAAGCAACAGCCCAAACACTGGGAATGGGCTGTTATAACATTATTACTTATCGGATCAGTAGTAATTATTGGTCTGATACTGTCCGGGAAAATTAAATTGTGATTATCTGTCAATAGTATACCTCAAGGTTGCACCAACACGAGTAGGATACCCACGCTGTACAAAGGAATTAGTATTACCGGTAGTCATATCGGTAGCTTCAAACAGAAATGAGTTATAATCTTTACCCAACAGATTCTTACCCCAAAGCTCTAGTGCAAAAGACCCTTTTTCGGCAGAAATACTTCCATTCACTAACCCGTAGAAGGGTTGATAAAGCTCTTCACCATTTACATCCTCATTGGATTCAGTCCAGTATATTTTACCTACTCCTGTATATTGCAAATTGGCAACAATCCTGTCGATAAATGAGCCGTAACCAAAATTATGAACATAACCGGCTCCGAGGCTTAAAGTGTGACGTGGAGCGAATGGGATATAGTTTCCGGAATAATCAACCATAATTGGATTTCCCTCATCATCCAATTCTTCTCCATCAAACTCATAGTCTTTGAATCTGGCATCAGCAAATCCATAATCACCATAGAAAGAAAGGTTTCTTATAGGACTATATCTCAGACTCAATTCAAACCCCTTACTTTCTGAGTTACCGGCATTTTCTACAGTTCTTCCTGATGTACCCTGCCTGGTAAGCTTAATAATTTGGATATCATTTACTCTGGTATAGAAAAGAGCGTATGTAAGTGAAAGTTTTTTGTTAAACATTTCATAGCGTCCGCCCAGTTCGTATGTCCAGCTTGTTTCAGGGTCATAAGATAGTTGTTTCTTTAAAGTAGGTTTAGGTGTAATTTCTCTTGAAGAAGGAGGAGTAGAAGGAGGTCCTCCCATTCCCCCCATTCCCTCTTGCATTTTCCTCATCAAAGACTCTGCAAGAGCAGATTGTAACACTTCCGAAAACAGTTGCTCATTAAATCCTCCGGTCTTATATCCTCTTGATGCTGACAGATATATCTGTGATGTTGGTGAGAACTGATATTGCAGTGCAAACTTGGGCAACAACTTCAAAAAATCCTTACAATAAGACCCCTCTATAATTGTATCTCCATCCACGGGGATAACCATGTTTGTTCTGGGAGGTCGCACTGTTAAGTCTCCTCCTATACTTTCAGTTGAAAAATCAATACCCGTATGTTCATAATCGAGCCTTATTCCTGCAGTCGCAGACAGATTCTCCAGCCCAAACAGGTTGGTAAATGTTGACTGATGAAACAATGCAGCTCCTTTTGAAGGTTTAGTATATACCCCGGGAAGGTCTATCTGATCATTATCATAAGTTATGAATGCTGGTAAATGACTCTGCATAAATGCAATCATATCTTCTTTTAGAGCAACAGGTGTGTCAATAACACGACGGTCATAAAATCCAAAAGCACCAACTACCCATCGATAGTCTCTGTCAGCTGCCGACTTTACAGTAAACTCTTGACTAAGCGAGTGCTGCTCTTGCATCTGGTTGATTGAGAAAACAGAGTTGGTAGTATAGTCCTGGTCCATCTTCATATCATCTTTCAGGTATTGAAAGCCTGTGGTTGAGTGGATACTATAACCATTTCTCTGCCAATCGAGCGACAGTCCGTTTGTGAAAAGGTGACGGTCATAGGAAGAAGGCTCATTAAAACTTGACTTAGTGGAATCAACATGCATGTATGGGAATGCTCCGCCAGAAACATAATCGTAATTTCCAAATAACATAGCTTTGAAATCAGGCGATACTTGCCATTCTAACTTAATCTTTCCACCGGCATTTTCTGAATTGTCTACTTTCTCATTTGTATAACTGTTCATAAAATAGCCATCATCACGTTTATAATATGCTGCTGCAGAGAGACCGATTTTTTCTGAAAGCTTACTGTAATTTGATCCCATTACTGAAAACTGACCATAATTACCACCACTTAAACTAAAACGGATACCTTGATATGTTAACGGTGAAAGTGTATAAAGATTCACAATGCCACCAATTGCATTTCTGCCATATAGTGTGCCCTGTGCACCACGCAAAACCTCAATTCGTTGAATATCCTGAAACTCGAAATCGAAAGCAGAAGGATTGAAACTTGGCACATTATCAACATACAGACTCACAGTTTGTGAGCCAAGTCTGGCACCAATTCCACGTATATAAATTGGCGTTGAAACTTTTGATCCGTATTTGGGAATAAAGAAGTTAGGAATATAACTGCTTAGATCAGGCAATGACTCAATCTGTGTATTCTTAAGCTGCTTTGGTGATATGACTGAAACAGCAGTAGGCATATTTTTCAGATTGTTTGTTTCCTTAACGGAACTGCTTACTACTACCTCATCCAGATAATAAACTCTTAATGTGTCTTGTGGATCGGCCTTTTCTTTATTATCTGAAAATGCGAGTGCAGTAACACATAAAACAGATAATACTACTAAAAATCTTTTCATATCTAATCAAATATTTTGAAGTATCGGGTTCAAACTAACTATTCGATGCAAAGTAATATCAAATAGATACATTAAGCAATCACTATAATTAGTGATTTTTTTCTTTAATAATGCTATTTAAAAATAAAATAGACAGCTAACACAAGGAAAACAAATCCAATTAAGTGGTTTGTTTTAAAAGAAGTCTGGAATGCGATTGAAGAAAAGGCTACAAAGACAACAAGTGTAATCACCTCCTGAATTACCTTCAGCTGCAGTAAAGAAAAAGGACCTCCATTACCTTCAAAACCAATTCTGTTTGCAGGGACCTGAAAGCAGTACTCAAAAAACGCTATCAGCCAGCTAATCAGGATTACTCCAAAAAGAGGTAACTTACTAAACCAACTCAACTCTGCCATTTTAAGGTGTCCGTACCAGGCAAGTGTCATAAAAACATTAGAAATAACTAATAGTACGATAGTCAGAATATAGTTCATATCAATTTAATAAAAATTGCGCAAAAATACAACAATTTACATTACAAAGGGGAAGAGATTTCTCAAAATATTTAAGCTTATGAACAGCTTCACTGTTCTTTTGTTATAATAAAAAAGATAGGGTATAAAATATGAAAATAGGACTACTAATTGTTGACGTTCAGAATGATTTCTGTCCGGGAGGTGCACTTGGAGTAAAAGATGGAGATAAAGTTGTACCGGTAATAAACAGTATGATTGATAAGTTTGATCTGGTAATCTCATCACAGGACTGGCATCCCGAAAACTCAATCCATTTCGGCAAATGGCCAGTACATTGTATTGCGGGCACTAAGGGCGCTGAATTTCATCCTGATTTGAATGTTGGGAAAATAGACCTGAAGTTAAAAAAAGGAACTGATAACAGAGATGATGGCTACTCTGCTTTTGAAGCCACCAATATTTCTCTTGCAGATTATCTTGAAGAGAATAAAATTACTACTCTTTATATTTGCGGTTTAACAACCGACTACTGCGTAAAAGAGACTGCACTTGATGCAGTTAAAAACGGCATTCACACCTTTGTGGTTACAGATGCTATTGCTGCAGTTAATGCAAAGCCAAATGACGAAAAAAAAGCGTTAGATGAGATGTACTCAAAAGGTTGTGTTTTGATAGAATCAGAAGAAATCGGTAACTTTGATGAAAATCCATGAATGGATGTTTTCTTTATATATAAATGGAAAAAAAAGATCAGTCTTTGCGAAGTGTTAAAGTCACCCGCTATATAGTACCATTGCGTGAAGGTGGATCGCTGCCCGCATTGGCAGAAGCAAACGACGGTTTTAAGTATGTACTTAAATTCCGCGGCGCAGGTCACGGCACCAAAATGTTGATTTCAGAACTTTTGGGAGGTAAAATAGCATCTGCATTGGGATTGAATATACCCGAACTTGTATTTGCCCATCTGGATGAGGATTTTGGCAGAACCGAAGGTGATGAAGAGATTCAGGATCTGTTGAAAGGAAGCATAGGACTCAATCTGGGAATACACTATCTATCGGGTGCATTGGCTTATGACCCTAAAGTGGAGATTGACCCCATGCTTGCTTCAGTAATAGTATGGTTTGATGCATTTACTACAAATATTGACCGTACTTTTAACAACAGCAACTTGCTTTGGTGGCATCAGGAGCTGTGGATCATCGATAACGGTGCATCTTTCTACTTTCACCACTCATGGAAAGATTTTGACAAGCATGCACTTAATCCTTTTCCTTATGTAAGGGATCATATACTTCTGTCACAAGCAACTATGCTTGATGAAGCTGATAAGTTTGCTCATAACATACTTACGGATGTTTTACTGAGAGATATTGTTAACCTTATTCCTGATGATTGGGTCAACTGGGATCATGCTTCCGAAACTCCTGATGAAGTTAGGGAGATCTATTACAACTTTCTAACCGGCAGGCTTTCAAATTCTGCCATATTCCTAAATAGCGCTAAAGATGCAAGAGGATAAGTTATATCATTATTCTGTTATCCGACTGGTGCCGAAAGTGGAGAGGGAGGAATTTTTTAACATCGGGCTTATACTTTTCTCGAAAGAGGAAAAATATATACGTCTGGAATATCATCTTTGTACTGATAAATTTGAGCTAATGTGCTCAGACGTGGAGTATGAAGAGGTGATCGATAGTCTGGTTACATTCAAAAATATTGCTGAAGGCAGCTGTGATTACACCCCAATTGCCTCATTGGATATACCTGAACGTTTCAGATGGCTGACAGCTGTTCGCAGTACAATTATACAGACATCACCAACTCACGCGGGAAAGACAGATGATCTGAATAAAACATTCGACCGGTTGTTTAAAGAATTGGTTGTTTGAGGGTAACGCCAATACCCGGCATATCTGATGCAATAATTTTACCATTTTCTAGTGCAGAACCGTTAAAGCAGTCGTTGTTTATGAGCAACGCCCCGTCCAGATCAGCAAAATCCATTCCCGAATAGATTTGAGAGGCTGCAGAAATTGCACAGGATGTTTCAGTCATGCAACCCATCATAACTTTCATCCCTAAATCTTTAGCTCGCTTACGTATCTTCAAGGCTTCATTAATTCCGGTACATTTCATCAGTTTGATATTTACTCCTGAAAAGACTCCTTTAAGGCGCTCTATATCAGTAAGCCTTTGCAAAGATTCATCGGCAAATATGGGCAAAGGACTTTTTTCCGTCAATAGGGCAATATTGTCCAAATCGTTCTTTGGCATGGGCTGTTCGACCATTACCACTCCTTGCTCTTTCAACCAAAAGATCATATCCAAAGCTTCTGACCTATCAGTCCATCCCTGATTTGCATCGACAGACAATGGCAGGTCTGTTATACTTCTGATAGCTTTGATCATACGCTTATCATCCTGACCACCCACTTTCACTTTTAGTATATTGAAAAGATTTTTTGCTTCGCGTGTTTTATCACGCACAACCTCATCATTATCAATACCAATGGTGAATGTTGTATCTGGCACATCACTTTTATCCAGTCCGAACATTTTGTAACAAGGCACTCCAAGTATTTTCCCTGCAAGATCATGCAAGGCAATATCCACAGAAGCTTTAGCAGCAGCATTATTTGAAGTAATTGAGTCAACATAATACAAAATCTCCTCAATATCTGTAGGGTCATTGAAACCAGATAAATTTACTTTTCTAAGGAAATCTATCACAGTTGACTGAGATTCATCCAAATATGGAGGCAGAGATGCTTCACCATAACCTGTAAGTCCGTCATACTCAATCTTTGTGATTACTACCGGTGTAGTTGTTCTTGAAAAGCCTGAAATAGTAAATGTATGCTTGAGCAGCAGATTATATGGAGTCCATGATAATTTCATATATTAAGATGTTTAATGTTCATATCCACTTATAGACTGTAACGATTAACATTTACAGCATGACCATTAGCAATATATCTTTTTGCACGTAGATATCTTTTTGCATTAAATTCATCGTAAAGCTCATCATCAGGGTTAAAACTGCTGATGTGTACATTATCTGATGCATGTATAAAACGGTTATTTCCTATATATATACCTACATGTACCACTCTCTCGCTGTTTTTATCTCTCTCTGTTTCAGTAGATGGTTTAGATTTTGTTCCAAAGAATACCATATCACCCGGTAAAAGTGTACTAAAATCTCCCATTGAGTCTACTAATTGACCTTGATTGACCTGCTGAGATGCATCTCTGGAAAGAATAATGCCATGCATGAAATAGACATTCTTTGTAAACCCGCTGCAATCCAGACCTTTTGATGAAGTACCTCCCCAAAGATATGGAACACCCATAAATCTAAACGCTGTATTCACAATACTTTCTCCATTGAGTTCAATATTATTTAACCAGAAGGAAAGTTCGGCCGTATCAGATTGTTTAACATAAGCATTACGTCCATCGGGATATCCTACTTCAAAGTACTGTTCGGTTTCAGATTTAAGAATCAGAATATTACCAATTACGAGATCAGACACCGGTAGCGATTTATCATCTTCTTTCTCGTAAGAAGTGGCAAAAGTGCTTGTAACAATAACCTTGGGCTGATTATGATAGTGCTGCAGTTCATTTTGAGTCATAAGTTTAACCGAGCCAATGATCCATCCGGTATAGTCGTCAGGCGTCTGTACCTTCAACCATTCTTTATTTTTTTCAAGTACTTTTACGTGTGTACCCAGTAAAGCTTGGGAGACCATCTCTGAATTGTGTCTTGGAGCATATCGTAATGTGCCCACTGAGTTATAAATAACACCATCTGTTTTTTCTTTCAAACTGATACTCTCCTCTAATTTGATATTTTTCTTCATTCTGCCAATTTCTTCCGAACTATTCTTCTTTTCCTCAACCATAAAGCCTTGAATTGAAAAGATCTATAAAATTAATATTATAAAATGACAATGAAAATATTTCGAAATATTCTACATAACTTTTAAAGAATGTTGAATTTGTAAATTATCAATGTAAAGTCCATAAAATCACTATCTTTGCCAATAATCAAGTAAACAGATTGAAAGATGAAAATGATAATTATCCTTTGTTGTGCAGTCTTAATTACCTGCTCATCAAATAAATCAAAAAGTGGAATTTCTAATTCAGAAATTAATATGAATTCTCAGCAGAAAACAGAAGCTGCTAAGCTGGCAGAGCAGCTTGAACAGAAAGGAATTTCAGACCAGCTTGTATTAAAGGCTATCGCTGCAGTCCCCAGACATGAGTTTGTTGATGAAGAAATCAGAGGAGCAGCTTATCTTGACAAACCACTGCCGATTGAAAAGGGTCAGACAATATCTCAACCCTACACAGTTGCGTATCAGTCTGAACTACTACGCATTAAACCCGGCGATAAGGTTTTAGAAATAGGTACAGGCAGCGGATACCAGGCAGCAATACTTTGTGAAATGGGTGCTGAAGTATACAGTATAGAAAGGATTGAAGAGTTGTATTTGTCTGCAAAAAAAACTCTTAATGCTTTAGGATACTTCCCAAACCTGTTTTATGGTGATGGATATGAAGGTTTGCCCGAAAATGCCCCATTTGATAAAATACTTGTCACAGCTGCTCCGGTAGAAATTCCTCAAAAACTATTATATCAATTACGAATTGGAGGGTGGATGGTTGTTCCTTTAGGTGGCAGGGGAGGACAAAAAATGACTATCATAAAGCGCACAGGTAAAGATGCATTTGAAGAATCGGAACATGGTGCTTTTATATTTGTACCAATGCAAAAAGGGATTGAAAAGTAAACTCTTCAACCCCTTCACATTACGTGTGTTTAATTTTTATTATTCAGTACCTTTACTGTAATTTGGTGCCTCACGTGTAATCATAACACCATGAGGATGACTTTCTGTATAACCTGCAGCAGTGATACGTGTAAACTTAGCTTCGTGCAGTTTGTCAATATTCTCTGCACCACAATAACCCATACCTGCACGTAAACCACCTACCATCTGATAAATAACTTCCTGCAAGGTGCCTTTGAATGGAACCCTTGCTTCAATACCTTCTGGCACAAGCTTTTTAATATCATCCTCAACATCCTGAAAGTACCTGTCTTTTGAACCCTGCTGCATTGCTGAAAGAGAGCCCATACCACGATATGTTTTAAATTTCCTTCCATTAAAGATGATGGTTTCTCCGGGTGATTCTTCAGTCCCGGCAAGCATTGACCCCATCATTACTGAAGATCCTCCTGCAGCAAGAGCCTTAACGATGTCACCTGAATAGCGTAAACCACCGTCAGCAATTAATGGCACCCCTGTTCCCTTAAGTGCTTTTGCAACTTCATAAATTGCCGAAAGCTGAGGAACTCCCACGCCTGCTATAATACGGGTTGTACAAATTGAACCGGGTCCGATACCAACTTTAATACCATCTGCTCCGGCATCAACAAGAAACTTTGCTGCTTCGGGTGTTGCTATATTTCCTACAACCACATCAATTTGGGGAAATGTTTTCTTTACTAGCCTCAACATGTCTGCAACACCTTTTGAGTGTCCGTGTGCTGTGTCAATAACTATTGCATCCACACCTGCCTCAACAAGAGCTGTTGCTCTTTCAATTGAGTCGGCTGTCACACCAATACCTGCTGCCACACGAAGCCTTCCCTGCTCATCTTTACAGGCAAAAGGCTTGTCTTTAGCTTTTGTAATATCTTTATATGTAATGAGTCCTACCAGCTTATAATTGGGATCTACAACCGGAAGTTTTTCAATTTTATGCTTCTGAAGGATCTCAGCTGCATCATCAAGGTCGGTAGATATTTTTGTAGTTATTAGGTTATCTTTTGTCATAACCTCTTCGATCTTTTTACCCATAGCCTTTTCAAAACGGAGATCGCGGTTTGTAACAATACCAACCAATAGGTTTTCACTATTTACTACGGGAATTCCGCCAATCTTATACTCAGACATCAGCTCAAGTGCATCTGCAACAGTTTTGTCAGGAGTGATACTTATAGGATCCAGAATCATACCATTCTCTGCACGTTTTACAGCTTTAACCTGTTTTGCCTGCTCGTCGATGCTCATATTTTTATGTATAACTCCAATACCACCCTCTCTGGCTATAGCTATAGCCATTGTAGTTTCGGTAACAGTATCCATTGCTGCCGAAACCATTGGAATATTAAGAATTATATTTTTTGAGAATTTAGTCTGCAGGTTGACTTCGCGAGGGAGTACCTGAGAATAGGCGGGAACTAAAAGGAGGTCATCAAATGTTAAACCCTCCATGACTACTTTATCTGCAATAAATGACATAAGCTATACCTTTATATTTTTATTGCATACAAATGTAAATGTTTTTTCTTTAACGATGCCCTTACTTGATGTTAAATAACATTGTATGGGGTTGTAAATACTTTTATGTTATTACAATAAATCTAATTTCTTGAAAACTTTTGTAATATGTTCGATAGCAAAATCAATTTGCTCTTTGGTGTGTGTAGCCATCAATGAAAAACGGATAAGTGTATCACCCGGAGAAACGCCCGGAGAAACAACCGGATTCACAAATATTCCTTCTTCAAACAGAAGCTTTGTAATCAAGAATGTTTTATCATTATCCCTTACATAAAGCGGCATAATAGGAGTAGAAGTTGGGCCTAATTCAAAACCTTTATCTTTGAATTGATTGATTGCATAATGTGTTAACTCCCAAAGCCTCTTGACTCTTTCAGGTTCTGATTTCAATATATCCAGCGCAGCAGAAGCGGCAGCAGTCGCAGCCGGAGTTATACTGGCACTAAAAATATTTGTTCTTGCGTTGTGTCTTATATAATTGACTACAGGATAATCTCCTGCAATAAAACCTCCTATTGATGCTAACGACTTGCTGAAGGTTCCCATAACCAGATCAACATCATCCAGCAAACCAAAGTGATCAGCAACTCCGCGACCGCTGTACTTCTTGCCAAGCACACCTAAACTGTGTGCTTCATCAACCATAACATTAGCATTATACTTTTTAGCCAGCTTTACTATATCAGGGAGGTTTGCCAAATCACCCTCCATACTAAATACACCATCCACAACAATCAACTTAACACTCTGGGCATCGCATCGCTTGAGTTGTTTCTCAAGGTGAACCATATCATTGTGTCTGAATTTATATTTTGTGGAAAATGAGGTTCTTAGACCTTCTATTATGGAAGCATGATCTCTTTCGTCCCAGATTATAAAATCCTCTCTACCTGTAAGGCAACCAAGTACACCTTCATTTACGGAAAAACCCGTTGAGAAAACTACAGCTTCATCCTTATTCATAAAATTAGCTAGTTTTCTTTCCAACTCAAGATGTATATCAAGAGTACCATTTAGGAAACGAGATCCCGCCATTCCGGTCCCATATTTTTTAGTGGCTGCAACCGCAGCTTCAATAACTTTAGGATGGTTAGTCAATCCTAAGTACGCGTTTGAACCAAACATAAGGACTTTCTTACCATCAATGACAACCTCAGTGTCCTGATCACTCTCGATAGCCCTGAAATAGGGGTAGATTCCTGCTGCCTTCGCACGTTGCGGGGCATCATATTTCATCATTTTATCTCTTAGCAAGTTCATTTGAAGAATATTAGTTAGCATCTTAATTCCACGAAGCCAATACACAAAGATAGTAATAAATTTAAAATCTCTATTCACATTATATTTAACAGTTTTGATTATTGCCAAAAAGTATGAAGAATTTCTAAACTTTTTTAGAAGAAGAACGTTTTAACATAATATGAAACAAAAATAAATAATAGTACTAATATGGTAAGTAAAAATTTAGAAACAGCTATCAACAAGCAGATTAATGCCGAATTATGGTCTGCTTATCTCTATTTGTCAATGTCGGCTCATTTCTCAAATAAGGCGCTCCCCGGAATCGCAAATTGGTTTCAGGTACAATTCCATGAAGAACAGGATCACGCACTAAAATTCATGAACTACCTGATTTCAAAAGGGAACAAAGTGGAATTACAACCGATTAAGGAAGTACAAACTTCATGGGATACAGTTTTAAAAGCATTTGAAGATACATTAAAACATGAAAAAGTTGTAACTTCGCTAATTAACGACCTGGTAGCCATTGCGCGCAGTGAAAACGATTACGCTACAGAAAATATGCTACAATGGTTTGTAAATGAACAGGTAGAAGAAGAAGAAACAGCTCAGGGCATGGTAGATGCACTAAAACTTATAGGAGACAACGGAGTTGGTGTTTACATGTTGGATAAAGAACTTGCAACAAGGACTTACACTCCATTAAACACTGCTCAGGGAGCTCAAGGAGCTTAACAAGCTTTGATTCAGGAAAAAATATAAATCAGGGAAGTTTTTATTTTTTCCCTGATTTATTTTTAAAACAATTACCTATGGGTAATAAATATAAAAAACTAGCCAAATGTATTGTACTTGACATCATTGGCATGTCATCAGCTGCAATACCTGTCGTAGGTCCGTTCATTGATGTGATTTGGGCACCGGTTGCAGCTTCGTTAAGCTATAAAATGTTTGGCAATAAAATAGGAAAATACACCTCACTGGTAACTTTCGTAGAGGAGATTTTACCTGTAACAGATGTTATACCTTCATTTACAATATTCTGGGTACTATTTGATTTCCTTGAAATTGGGAAAGAGAAATCCACCTTTGTTGACACCAAAGAAGCAGACCTTATATAAATCAATCAAAAATATGACTTTAAAAAAATACTTATTTGCTTTAGCGGCATTATTTGTAATGTTGTCATGCAACAGTCAGTCCAATATTGAAAGCTCCTCATTGCTGTGGAAGATTTCTGGGAATGGCTTAGACAAACCCTCCTATCTTTTTGGTACACATCATCTTGTACCCACAACATTTCTTGATTCAGTTCCAGGTTTGAACACAGCTTTCGAAAATACAGAGCAAGTTGTAGGAGAACTGGATATGAGTAATATGTCAGCAATGCAAATGGAGATTATGGGTGAATCAACGATGCCTGATGGTGTAACTTACAATTCAATGCTTCCAAAAGATGACATAACACTTCTTGACAGTACACTTAAAAGTCTTATCGGAGTTGGCCTGGATCAGCTGGGAGTACTTAAACCTGAACTTATTTCCAATGTCATTACATTAACACTTTACCAAAAATATTATCCTTCTCTATCGAATGGAATTAGCTTGGATCAGTATTTTCAGGAAGAAGCATTAAAGCGCACCAGACCGGTAGTAGGCCTGGAGACAACCGAAGATCAGATACATGTTCTGCTTAACTCACAAACTATGGAACGACAGGCTGAACTATTGATGTGTTTGATTTATAACCCTGACTTACTTAAAGAACAGATGGATAAACTTCAGGTTGCCTATCACGCTCAAGACATAAATGCCCTCTACGAAATATTCGGAAAAGAATCGCCTGATGACCCTTGCCCAAGTACAGAAGAAGAGCGTAATATCCTGAACAAAGATCGTAATGAGAAGTGGCTGGAAAAACTACCCGCCATCATGAAAGACAAATCTTCATTTATAGCTGTTGGTTGTCTTCATCTCCTGGGAGATGAAGGACTCATCAAAGGACTCCGAGAACAGGGTTACACTGTAGAACCGGTGAGTTAAGAAAAAAGTCGAGAAATCAAGAGATTTAAATTGTTAGTTACACTTGAGTATTATATTTCTTGCGTTTTTATCTCTTCTCTAATAAAACCACGTTCTCCACATGATGTGTCTGAGGAAACATATCAACAGGCTGAACGCAATCAACTCTGTATTTTGAATCCAGCAGACTTATGTCACGCGCCTGTGTTGCAGGATTACAGCTAACATAGACAATTCTGTCAGGCTCTGCCACAAGTATTGCATTTACAACATCTTCATGCATACCCGCACGTGGAGGATCTGTAATAATTACATCAGGTCTGCCATGTTCGTCTATGAAATCTTTTGTAAGCACATCCTTCATATCGCCGGCAAAGAATAAAGTGTTATCAATGCCGTTAATTTCAGAATTGATTTTTGCATCCTCAATTGCATCTTCAACATACTCAATACCAATAACCTTCTTAGCATCACGTGCAACAAAGTTGGCAATTGTACCGGTACCCGTATAAAGGTCATACACCAGTTCATCGTCATTCAACTGCGCAAATTCACGTGCAACCTCATATAAATGATATGCCTGTTCACTGTTTGTTTGGTAAAATGATTTAGGTCCAATCTTAAATCTCAGCCCTTCCATCTCCTCAAAGATATGATCGCGCCCGCTCCAAACAACTACTTCCTGATCTGTAATAGTATCATTAGCTTTCTGATTAATGATGTATAACAGTGAAGTTATCTGAGGAAATTCAGATTTGATATGATTCATCAATTTTTCCCTCTTTTCCTGATCGTCTTCAAAAAAGACAACAATAACCATCCACTCTCCAATAGAAGTGTTTCTTACAACAAGTGTGCGCATCAACCCATTCTGATTACGCAAATCGAAAAAGGTATATTCGTTGTCCAGGCAAAATTTTCGTACACTGTTCCTAATACTGTTTTGCATATCATCCATCAGCCAGCACTTCTTGATGTCAAGCACCTTATCAAACATGCCCGGGATATGAAAACCCACTGCATTTTTATGCGTAAACTCCGTGTCTGATGAAATCTCCTCATCCGTAAGCCATCTTTTATCAGAAAAGGTAAACTCTAACTTATTCCTGTAGTATGTTGATTTTGGAGCACCGAGTATTGGATTTATTTCGGGCAGTTCAATTTTACCAATACGCACAAGGTTATCAACAACCTGTTTATGCTTGTATTTCAGTTGTTCTTCATAAGGCAGATTCTGCCACTTACAACCTCCGCAAACACCAAAATGATCACAGAATGGAACACTTCTCACATCAGAAAAAGAATGAAACTTTACAACCTTACCTTCTGCAAAGCTATTCTTCTTGCGAGTCAGCTGAATATCCACCACATCACCTGGAACTGCATACGGCACAAAAACCGCCATACCATCTACTTTAGCAATCGCTTTACCTTCAGCTGCAACATCAGCAATAACCACATTTTCCAACAGGGGAAGTTGTTTTCTTTTTCTTGCCATTCTTTATTTTTTTGGAGATACAAAGATAAATAAAATAAAGGGAAGCAGTTCTTATAGAATTCACTTCCCTTTTATAAATTGTTGTATTAACTCGTCCTAATAACTTGTAACACCTATATAGGTTTTGTCATAAAACCTTTTATCGTTTTTGTAACCTGGGTATATTACCAGCAAATCATTTAGTCTGTATCTTAATACTCCCTTTTCTCAACCCTTTGGCATTAGCCTCAAGAGTTATCGTTCCAGCTGTTTCTGATGATTCTACTATTGCAACCAGTTTACCGTTAAACAGGTGCATCTGCGGCAGATGAAACAGATCAGTACTTGCAGGGTCACCATTAGCGCCGGCACGATAGGATCCTGCTCCCTTAACGTTGAATTTTACCAACTCGTTTACATTGGGACAAGGATTACCATTTCTGTCTACAACTGAAACAGTTATAAACGCCAGGTCTTTTCCGTCTGCAGATATCACATCTCTGTCACCTTCAAGAACCAGTCTGTGGGGCTTGCCTGCTGTACGAATTTCTTTCTCGGCAACTGCATTGCCCGCTTCATCATAAGCCACAACTCTAACTGTCCCCGGTTCATATTTAGTATCCATCCACATCAGACGATATCTTTTCTGGCGCTCAAAAGATTTCTGTGCCTCAGCTGTATAGCTGCCATCAATTTCCACAGAAAGATCTTTGGTTCTTACTCCCTGACTCTTTCCATTTATGAAAAGCTCTGCAGAAGGATAATTTGTATAAACAAACAGAGGGGTTACCTCACCTTCACGACCTTCCCAATTCCAGTGGGGAAGAATATGAAGTGTCTCTTCTTCTTTGTTCCAGTGACTGCGATAGAGATAAAACCTGTCCTTAGGAATACCGGCAAGATCAACCGCACCAAACAGTGAGCTATGACTAGGCCAGTTACTGTAATAAGGTGTTGGCTCACCCAGATAATCAAAACCTGTCCATATAAACTCTCCCATCGTATAATACAGATCATCATGCAGAATAAAATCATCTTCAGGAAGATTAGACCAGCCTGCATGTTCAACATCATAAGATGATGCCTGATGATCATCATATATTGCCATTTGCTTGCGCTCAACAGGGAATTTGTAAACTCCGCGTGAACTGAAAGCAGAGGTTGTCTCAGATCCCAAAATCACCTGCTGTGGCAGCTTATTATAAGCTTCCTGATAACGGAATGAGCGATAATTAAAACCGGGCACATCCATTATAGCAGCCATACCGTTTGAGAAGACATTGTCAACTCTGTCCATTCCATTTGTTATGGGTCTGGTCGGATCTTCCCTCTGAACAATATCCTGAAGAAAACGAGCCACTTTAGCTCCTTGTGGGTGACTTTGCTCTTCAACTTCATTGCCAATGCACCACATTACAACGCTGGCACTGTTTCTGAAATTATGAATCAGGTTGACCATATCCTTTTCAGCCCATTCATCAAAATAAAGGTTATAGCCATTCTTCACCTTGGGAATCCTCCAGCTGTCAAAAGATTCAGCCATTATCATCATTCCCATTTCATCAGCAATCCTCACGAAATCAGGTGCCGGCATATTATGCGAAGTACGGATTGCATTTACTCCCATATCCTGCATTATGCGTATCTGGCGACGGATAGCAGCATCATTCACAGCAGCTCCGAGAGGTCCCAGATCGTGATGCAAGCATACCCCCTGAAATTTCACCAATCGACCGTTCAGAAAGAAACCTTTATCTGCAATTACATCTATTGTCCTGATACCGAATGTAGTATTATACTCATCAACCAGCTGACCATTTTTATACAGCTTAGAAACTGCATTATATAGATTTGGCTGCTTGATGTCCCACAGTTCCGGATTTTCTACTATAAGAGTCTGAGAGAACTCATTCTGATCAAAGGGGGTCAAAACCGACTCAGAAGATGAAACAAGATTTGCATCACCATCTAAAATCTCTGTAACCAATTTATAATCACCTGCGCCAGATGTAACTACTTTAGTCTTTACATCAACTTTTGCGAACTCATCATTTACTACAGGAGTAGTTATATGTGTTCCCCAAACAGGAATATGAGAATCATTTGTTGTGATTATGTGAACATTCCGATAAAGTCCTGCACCGGGATACCAGCGGGAGCTCTCTTCCGGGTTCTCAAGTCTCACGGCAAGCATATTATTCTTACCGTCACTATTCAAAAAATCAGTTATATCGAAATGAAAAGTGTTGTAGCCATAAGGCCAGTAACCGGCTTCATTGCCATTTACGTAAACCCGGGCATTGCTCATTGCACCATCGAACTTAACTGTTACCCGCTTATTATCATTAAATTCAGGAATAGTAAAATTGATACGATACCAGCCTGCACCTGTAAAAGGCAAACCGCCCGTTCTTCCGTAATGTTCAATAGCGGAGGTTTGTCCGTCCTGCACTATCGCCATGCGATGAATATCATTATTCTTATCAAACGGACCGTAAATTGCCCAATCGTGTGGCACACGCACCGATTGCCAATCACTGTCGTCGTAAGCTACACTTCTTGATTCAGGATTATCCTCACGAGTAAACTTCCATCCTTTCTCAAGCGTAACCACAGAGCGAGTTTGCCCTAAAGATACGGCAAGACTGGCTATGACGGCAATTAAAATAAAATATGTCCTCTTCATAACTATACTTTTTTAATTTAAATAAAAGCCAATAGCATTAACTAAAGCTGCAATTGGGCTGTGTAACCACCTGAAAGAAGTCGTTACCCTTATCATCTACAAGTATAAATGCTGGAAAGTCCTCAACTTCAATTTTCCATATAGCTTCCATACCCAGTTCGGGATATTCAACACACTCCAGACTTTTTATGCTTTCCTGAGCCAGAATAGCTGCAGGTCCGCCAATACTACCCAGATAAAATCCGCCATGCTTTTTGCATGCGTCTGTTACCTGCTGACTGCGATTACCTTTTGCCAACATAACCATACTTCCTCCATTTGACTGGAAAAGATCAACATACGAGTCCATTCTTCCTGCGGTAGTAGGTCCCATAGATCCTGACGCATATCCTTTTGGAGTCTTGGCAGGTCCTGCATAATATATAGGATGATCCTTCATATACTGAGGCATTCCTTCGCCACGGTCGATTCGCTCTTTCAGTTTTGCGTGAGCTATATCACGTCCAACAATAATTGTTCCGTTAAGTGACAGTCTCGTAGAAACAGGGTACTTAGACAGCTCTGCAAGTATCTTTTCCATAGGCTGATTGAGATCAATCTTAACCCCGCCAGCTTCACCCACTTCGCGATACTCCTCAGGAATTAGTCGTGCCGGATTATCCTCAAGTTTCTCAATCCAGATTCCATCTTTGTTGATTTTAGCCTTAATGTTACGGTCTGCTGAACAAGACACCCCCATACCTACAGGACAAGAAGCACCATGGCGAGGCAAGCGGATCACACGTACATCATGAGCAAAATACTTACCTCCAAACTGTGCACCTAAGCCCAACTCTTCAGAAGCTTTCTTTAATCTGTTTTCCAGCTCTATGTCTCTGAAAGCCTGACCATGCTCATTACCTTCCGTTGGCAGGTTATCATAATACTTGGCAGATGCCAGCTTTACGGTTTTAAGATTAGCCTCTGCTGATGTTCCGCCAATCACAAATGCAAGGTGATAGGGCGGACAAGCTGCTGTACCCAGTGATTTCATTTTATCAATAAGGAACTCCTCCAACTTACCTGGGGTCAGTAATGCTTTTGTTTCCTGATATAGGTATGTCTTATTAGCAGAGCCCCCACCCTTAGCAATACATAAGAAGTTGTATTCATTTCCGCCAGTTGCATACAAATCAATTTGTGCAGGCAAGTTGGTACCGGTATTAACCTCATCATACATGTTGAGTGCCGCATTCTGAGAATAGCGAAGATTCTCATTCACAAAAGTATTGTAAACTCCTTTAGAGAGAGCTTCAGCATCACATCCGTCAGTCCACACGTTCTGACCCTTCTTGCCTGTTATAATGGCTGTTCCCGTATCCTGACAAAAAGGAAGAACACCTTTAGCAGAGATCTCCGCATTGCGCAGGAATGTCAAAGCCACAAATTTGTCATTCTCACTCGATTCGGGATCATTGAGAATTTTTGCCACTTGTTCCTGATGTTCCGGACGTAGCAAGAACTCCACATCACGAAAAGCTGTTTGCGCCATAAGCGTTAATCCCTCTGTCGAGACCTTAAGAATCTCTTTCCCTTCAAACTCTGCAACAGAAACATAGTCCTTCGTGAGCAGATAATATTCAGTTTTATCTTCCGACATAGGAAATGGTTCTTGATAAATAAATGGTTTTGTAGCCATAAACTTTTAAATTAAATTTTATGTTATTGTTAATTATTTGGTCTATCGATAAATATGCTAACAAAAATACAAAGAAAAAACGGCATCGTGAAACGACACCGTTTATAATATCTGTTAACCTTTTATTTATTCCAGAGGACCAATCATGTCTTCAGGGCGTACCCACTCATCAAACTCTTCTGCTGTCACATATCCTAATCTCACAGCCTCCTCTTTAAGCGTTGTGCCATTATTGTGAGCACTATTTGCAATCTCCGCAGCTTTATAATAACCTATTTTTGTATTAAGGGCAGTCACTAGCATAAGCGAATTATCAAGCAATTCTTTAATGCGTGGCTTGTTAGGTTCTATCCCCGACACACAGTGAATATCAAAAGAGACAGCAGCATCACCCAACAGTTGAGCACTTTGCAAGAAGTTAGCTGCCATTAAAGGTTTAAACACGTTGAGTTCAAAATGTCCCTGCATACCGCCAACAGTAATTGCCACGTCGTTCCCTATAACTTGAGCACAAACCATAGTAAGCGCTTCTGCCTGTGTAGGGTTTACTTTACCTGGCATAATTGATGATCCCGGTTCATTTGCAGGTATTATAATCTCACCAATGCCGCTTCTGGGACCGGAAGCAAGCAGCCTTACATCATTTGCAATTTTATTAAGTGAAACTGCCACCTGTTTTAATGCTCCGTGTGTTTCCACGATTGCATCATGCGCTGCAAGTGCTTCAAACTTATTTGGAGCAGTCACAAAAGGCAGACCCGTGAATTCAGCAATATATTTTGCAACCGTAACATCGTAGCCTTTAGGTGTATTGAGACCCGTGCCAACAGCCGTACCCCCGAGAGCCAGCTCTGCCAGATGCGGTAAAGTATTTTCTATTGCCCTTATTCCATGCTCAAGTTGAGAAACGTAACCACTGAATTCCTGTCCCAGTGTCAGTGGTGTAGCATCCATAAGATGTGTGCGACCAATTTTAACAACATCAGCAATCTCCTTTGACTTGTTTTCCAGCGACTTATGAAGCTGACGCAATCCGGGAAGTGTAACTTCCACCAACTTTTTATAACAAGCAATATGCATTCCGGTTGGGAAGGTGTCATTTGACGACTGCGACTTATTAACATCATCATTCGGCTGTAATGTTTTTTCTCCCCCACCTACTTTTTTCCCTGCAAGTTGATGTGCACGATTGGCAATAACCTCGTTAACATTCATATTGCTCTGGGTGCCGGATCCTGTCTGCCATATTACCAAGGGAAACTGATCGTCATGCTTTCCCTCAATAATCTCATCACAAACCTTAGCAATAAGATCACGCTTTTCAACAGATAGCACACCCAGTTCGTGATTCGCATAAGCCGCTCCTTTTTTGAGATATGCAAATCCATAGATCAGCTCGATTGGCATTGACGCAGGATTACCTATCTTGAAATTATTGCGTGACCTCTCTGTCTGAGCACCCCATAACTTGTCGGAAGGTACTTTCACCTCACCTAACGTATCTTTTTCAATTCTATATCCCATAAAAATAACTTTTAAGTACATCTGAATTAACAACAAATCCAACCACTAAAGTGTTTTCAGGCAATAAAACTGTAAGCAAAAAATGAAAAACAGGTTGTAAAAAAATCTAATTAAACAGGCATTATTTATATTGATTATAAATAATAGTGGAAATTGATGTATCTTTGCAAAATTAAAAATTGAGAGTAACGGATGCGACTGTCGGAACTACAAACAGGTCAAACTGCTTATATTAAAAAGGTTAATGGCAATGGTGCATTCAGGAAGCGAATCCTGGAGATGGGATTCGTTCGTGGTGAAGAGGTAAAATCAATTCTTAATGCACCGCTCAAAGATCCGATTAAGTACGGTATCATGGAATATGAGGTTTCATTACGTCGAAGTGAGGCTGTGATGATTGAAATTACCATGTTAAAAGTTGAAACTTCACAGAACGGTTATTATGAACCCGACTACTACGAAAACAAATATCACAATAATGACCACTCTCAAACGACTGATGTACTCACACATACACGCAATGGTATAAATTACAAAAACCACGACCCTGAATTAATAAAAAAACTTTATGGCGGAGCGAAATCCCGAATCGGAGCCTCAAAAAAAACAAAGGAGAAAAATATTACTGTAGCCCTGATGGGTAATCCTAACTCCGGCAAAACATCAATCTTCAACCTGGCATCGGGAGCACACGAGCATGTGGGAAACTATAGTGGCGTTACCATAGACGCCAAAGAGGGCTACCTCAAGCATAACGGATACAACTTCACGCTGGTGGACCTTCCAGGTACTTATTCACTTTCATCTTACTCTCCAGAAGAACTTTATGCGCGTAATTATATTTTAGACGAAAAGCCGGATGTCATTGTTAATGTTGTTTCTGCTTCAGCACTGGAAAGAAACCTTTACCTTACAACGGAACTACTGGATCTTGAAGTGCCGATGGTTATTGCCCTTAACATGTATGATGAGCTGGAACAGAGCGGTAGAAAATTTGATTATCACACATTTTCCAAACTGATAAATATTCCGATTGTGCCCACTGTCGGTAAACGGGGTGAAGGCATTCCGAAGCTTCTTGAACAGGTGATTGAAGTTCATAAAGAGACTGACCACGCCTTTGTACAACTGCCTTACGGCAGGGTCCTGGAGAAATCCATCGCCATAATGGAGCGTGAACTTAAGAATAACTATCAGCCAAAAAGAGGGTTGCCTCTCAGATATATTTGCATAAAACTACTTGAGGGTGACAAGGAAGCAGAAAGGCAGATTGCCAATTCTCCTAAATATAATCAGATAATTGCGCGCAGAGACAAAGAACGCAATTATATTGAGAAACTTCTCAGGGAAGATACTGAATCAGCTTTTACCAATGCAAGATATGGATTTATAGCGGGAGGACTAAAAGAGACACTTGATGAAAAACCGAACAAGATTGACAAAAGCAAGCTGATCGACTCAATTGTAACAAACAAATATATTGGCTTCCCGGTATTCTTCCTATTTCTATGGATAATGTTTGAAGCCACATTCCGACTGGGCAACTATCCAATGGAGTGGATTGAGTCGATTGTAGGCTGGATAGGCAACCTCGTAAGAAGCAGCATGTCACCGGGTCCCCTCAAAGATCTTATTGTTGACGGTATAATTGGGGGTGTGGGCGGAGTAATAGTATTTCTCCCCAATATAGTTATCCTCTACCTGTTTATTGCTTTTATGGAAGACTCCGGCTACATGTCACGCGCAGCCTTTATAATGGATAAACTGATGCATAAGATTGGTTTGCACGGCAAATCGTTTATACCCCTGATTATGGGATTTGGCTGCAATGTCCCCGCTATAATGTCAACCCGCACAATAGAAAGCAGAAGCAGTAGAATGATAACGATGCTGATAGTGCCATTCATGTCTTGTAGTGCCCGTTTGCCGGTTTATATACTTTTCATTGGCATCTTTTTCCCGAAAAATGCAAGTCTTGCACTCCTTTCATTATATATCATCGGGATTTTAATTGCTGCACTAACAGCATTCCTATTCCGCAAGACCCTGTTCAAGGAAGAAGACACCCCTTTCGTCATGGAACTTCCGCCTTACCGTATGCCTACTGTCAAATCAATCCTTACCCACATGTGGGAAAGAGCTAGTCAGTATCTCCGTAAAATGGGAGGTCCCATACTTGTAGCATCAATAATTATATGGTTCCTTGGCTACTTCCCACAGGACAGAAGTCAAGACAACAATATTGCAAAGCAAACATCGATGATTGAAAACCAGTTTGCCAGGAACCAGATTACTGCAGATCAAAGAGATCAACTTTTAACTGAAGCAACACTTGCTTATAATATAGAACATCAGGAGAACTCATTTATAGGAAAAATAGGTAAATTCATAGAACCGGTAATGCGTCCCCTTGGATTTGACTGGAAAATGTCTGTCAGCCTCCTCTCCGGGATGGCAGCCAAAGAGGTAGTTATCAGCACCATGGGTGTATTATATACAGGCGACAGCGAAAGCCAGGAATCACTACAGGCAAGAATCGAATCAGAAACAAATGCAGACGGAAGTCCTGTTTTCACACCTTTGGCTGTAGTTGCTTTTCTGCTGTTTGTACTGATATATTTCCCTTGTATTGCAACAATTGCAGCAATAAAAGAAGAATCCCATTCATGGAAATGGGCAGTTTTCAGCGTTCTTTATTCTACAGGTCTCGCCTGGTTAGTTGCCCTACTTGTGTTTCAGGTGGGCAGTTTGTTTATATAGATTTAAAATTATTAAGCTATGGATATTCAACTAATTATTGTAATAATAATAGGGGTTGCAGTAGGTTTTGTCCTGCTTCGACATATATACAACTTCTTTTTCTCCAAAAAAGACTCCTCTTATTGCGCCGGCTGCAAAGGGTGTGAGCCTATTAAAAGGCAGGCACCATCTGAGAAATAAAATCCACTGATTAACAAGACACTATTTGGTGTAAATAGGGCTATACTTAACTGTGTAGTCCTTTTTTATTCTTACTTCAGTCGTCACCGGCTTATTATCGGCTTATATCAGGTATATATCAGGCTTATTATCGGCATATATTTTTATATACCGATAATAAACTATTTATAAAGGATATTTAAACTTATAATAGACTAAATACAGTCTATGTAATATTAAAGCAAATATGATGGCTAGACTCCATCAAAATTAAAAAATGCACGGATTATTTATTATTCGTATATTTGTTTTCTATCAATCAGAACACAGTAATTAAGAAACAAAAGAATAACAAGTGGGAAAGAAAAAGAAAGGCACAGAAGAACCTCTGGAGAAACAGCTATGGAAGGCAGCAGACAAATTGAGAAAAAACATAGATGCTGCTGAGTATAAGCATGTAGTTTTAGGATTGATATTCTTGAAATATATATCTGATGCATTTGAGGAATTGTACGACAAACTAGTAGAAGAACAGGCACAAGGCGCAGATCCCGAGGACAGAGATGAGTACAAGGCAGAAAACGTGTTCTTTGTGCCAAAAGAAGCTAGATGGGGTTATCTAATTTCAAAAGCCAAGTTACCTAATATTGGCAAGATTGTAGATGATGCCATGGATGTCATTGAAAAAGAGAATTCCTCACTTAAAGGAGTACTCCCTAAGGTTTATGCACGCCAAAGCCTGGATCCTGCAAGTCTGGGTGAACTGATCGATCTTATTGGAAATATCGCTTTAGGCGACACTAAATCACGCAGTGCAGATGTTCTTGGTCATGTTTTTGAGTACTTCCTTGGAGAATTTGCTCTTGCCGAAGGTAAGAAAGGCGGACAATTCTATACCCCCCGCAGTGTTGTTGAGTTACTTGTAGAAATGCTTGAACCCTATGAGGGCAGAGTATTTGACCCATGCTGTGGATCGGGAGGAATGTTTGTACAATCAGAGAATTTCGTGACAAAACACCAGGGAAAAGTAAACGACATTTCAATTTACGGTCAGGAAAGTAACCAAACCACATGGCGACTATGCAAGATGAACCTGGCTATCAGAGGTATTGACAGTTCTCAAGTGAAATGGAACAGTGAAGGATCCTTTCTGAACGATGCACATAAAGACCTGAAAGCAGATTATATAATTGCCAATCCACCATTTAATGTAAGTGACTGGGGAGGTGATTTACTGAGAAATGACGGTCGCTGGAACTATGGAACGCCACCACCAGGTAATGCTAACTTTGCATGGATGCAGCATTTTATTTATCATCTTGCTCCAACCGGACAGGCAGGTGTAGTTCTTGCAAAAGGAGCTTTAACATCTAAAACAAGTGGTGAAGGAGAAATAAGAAAAAACCTTATTGAAGAAGGTCTAATTGACTGTATAGTGAACCTGCCCGCCAAGCTTTTCCTAAACACACAAATACCGGCGGCATTGTGGTTTATGAGTCGTAACCGCAGTAACGGTAAATTCAGAAACCGCACAAAAGAGATACTATTTATCGATGCCCGCAATTTGGGACATCTTATAAACAGACGCACACGTGAGCTTTCGGAAGAAGATATTAAACAGATTTCCGATACATATCACAACTGGAGAAATCCAAACGGTAATTACGAAGACATTGCAGGCTTCTGCTCCTCTACTCCTATTGACAGAGTTAGAGAACTTGACTATGTACTCACACCAGGGCGATATGTGGGACTCCCTGAAGAGGAAGACGACTTTGATTTTAACGAACACTTCGCAGCTCTTAAAGCTGAATGGGAAGAGCAATTGAAAGAAGAGGCGAGACTAAATGAGATTATTGCAGAAAACCTTAAGAAAATAAAAGTAGATGAGTGAGTGGAAGGAATATAGGTTGGGGGATTTAGTTATTTGCAACAATGAAAGTGTTGATAAGAATTATCCATATTCAAAAATAATTTATTTAGACACTGGATCTATAACAGAAAATAAGATTGATGGTCTACAAGAGTTTGATTTAAATGATGCTCCAAGTCGAGCAAAAAGATTGGTAAAGGAGAACGATATTATCTATTCAACAGTACGACCCAACCAGCTTCATTACGGGTTTATTGAAAACCCTCCAAATAATTTAGTAATTTCAACAGGTTTTGTTACAATTACATGCAAAGTCGACACACTCTATCCAAGATATTTGTACTATAATCTTATACAAAAACAGACAACGGAATATTTACATTCTATAGCTGAAGCTTCGACATCTGCATACCCTTCTTTAAAACCAAGTGACATTAAAGCATTAGAAATATCACTTCCACCCCTCCCCGAACAAAAAGCAATTGCATCTATTCTTTCATCACTAGATGATAAAATAGAACTGCTTCATCGACAAAATGAAACCTTGGAGAAAATGACAGAAACTCTGTTCAGAAAGTGGTTTGTGGAGAAAGCAGAGGAGGATTGGGAGGAGGGAAAATTGGGTGATGAATTTAATTTTATTATGGGTTCATCACCTCCCGGAGAAAGCTATAATGAAGAAGGTGTAGGAATACCTATGTATCAGGGTAATGCAGATTTTGGTTTTCGGTTTCCTACAAATCGTGTTTTCACAACTGACCCAAAAAGATTTGCCGAAAAATATGATACTCTTATTAGTGTAAGGGCTCCTGTTGGTGAACAAAATATGGCAAATGAAAAATGCTGTATAGGTCGTGGAGTTGCTTCTTTCAGTTATAAAACTAATAAGTCATATTATTCATATACATTTTACAAGCTGAGGTCACTAATGAATGAAATTAAACAATTCAATGAAACCGGTACAGTTTTCGGCTCAATAAGCAAATTAGATTTTGAGAATATAGACATTATCATTCCTGACTTTCACGCAGTGAAACAATTTCAAGATGCAGTGATACCTCATGATGAGAAAATAATTAATAACTGTAAGCAAATTCGAACTTTAGGCAAAATTCGAGATACATTATTACCTAAGCTAATGAGTGGCGAGATAAAAGTGAGTTAATAAAATAATACCATGAAAATTACTAACGAACAAGCAGAATATTTATTACAACTTCCAAAGAAAGTTGTTAATAAGGAGGAGCTTCTTGATAAATTATCAATAGATCAGAAGTTCCCTTTTAATGCTCGATATGAACTAATATCAGAGAGTGATATTGAATTTACATTCCTTTGGGAGATAAAGCAAAGTTCAAAGAACAAAATAAAAATTAGTTTACACCATCAGGAAAATGACAGTAAGACAGGAATCTTTAGAATTGATTATAATGGAAGTCATACAAATCCTATGACTGCTAATGAATTTGTCCCGGAAAAGTATCACCCTTTTGTTGGTAAATATTTCAATAATGAACATCACGTACATTATTATGTTGAAGGTTATAAACCTCTTGCTTGGGCTATACCATTATCAGCAGATGAGTTTGAAATTAAAGACCTTGGTAATAAATCGGATTTTAATATTACATTTGCAAAAGTAATTGTAGAGTTTGCAAAAGCTATAAACCTTAAAACAATAATTACAGTTAATCCTTTATTGATATGAATTGGGTTGATGATAGCATAAAAGAATATTACGATTGGTTGAGAGACAGAACCACCGTAACAATGGATAATCAATCCGGATGGAGTATGATTACTACACCTTTTATGGGTTTATTCAACGACAACATTGAGATTTTTGTGAAAAAAGATAATGATAATTATATATTATCTGATGATGGAGTTACGTTATCTAACCTTGAATTAGTTGGAGCTTCTGTTTTTCGTTCTAGTAATAGGAAAGATTGGCTGGAAATGATTTTTCTGAACTATGGTATTATATTAATAGAAAAAGAACTTCAGGTAGTTGCAACTCAAAAAGATTTTAATCAGAAAAAACACAATTTGATAAGTGCAATTACTGAAATATCTGATATTGCTATGATGGCAAAGCATTCTGTTTCTTCTTTTTTTAAAGAGGATGTGAAAGCATTTCTTGATGAACAAAATATTATTTATACTCCTCAGTTTATTGCAAAAGGAAATACTGGAATAGAATTTACTTTTGATTTCCAAATCGCAGGTAAAGAAAAAGAAATTGTTATAAAGGCATTTAATTCTCTTAATAAAATGAATGTCCCTAACTTTCTTTTTTCATGGGAAGATATTAAACCGACACGTGAGAAAATTTCCGGTAAGGAGTTAAAGGGGTTAGCCATTATCAATAATGACGATAAAGAGACTAAAAAAGAATATATGGATGCCATAATAAGTAAAGGGGCTGATTATATACTTTGGAATAGACGCCATACGCCTGAAATGCGTTATAAATTAGGTGCATAGAATGTACTCTAATTATTGTATATTTGTAATATGTTGTACTACAGACGTAAAATACTGCTTGCATTATTAGAATTATTTGACGGACAGCTAACTGCAAAAAGTCTGCAGAAGTATCTTTTTCTTTTTACCAGAAAACAAACTAAAAGAGCCTTTGATTTTATTCCTTATAAATATGGATGTTTTTCTTTTCAGGCAAATCAGGATATAAATACGATGAAGAAGTATGGTTATCTGGAAATTACTGAACAGCTGGGTGGACGGTTTATTAAACTAAAACAATCTGAGTCTTATTTAAGGATGCTGAAAGAGGAGGATCAGAAACTTTTATTGGGGGTTAAAAGAATGTTTGGTTCTTTAAGTCAACAAGAATTAATTACATATACATACAAAAGATACCCATACTACGCAATTAATAGCTCTATAGCCAGGGACTTGTTAAGTGCAGATGAAATTAAAAATGTACTTAAACAGAAAGAATCAAAAAACACTCCAATGCTTTTTACTATTGGCTATGAGGGTATTTCTCTTGAAGAGTATCTTAACAGGTTGATAAAAAACGATGTGCATGTTTTGTGTGATGTTCGCAAAAATGCTTATAGTCAAAAATACGGCTTTTCTAAAAGTCAATTGTCGATTGCATGTAACGGGGTAGGAATAGAATATATTCACATACCTGAATTGGGAATTGAATCTGATAAACGCAGGGAATTAAATCATCAGCATGATTATGACTTGTTATTTGAAGACTATGAAAATTACACTCTGCCTAAGAATCAAGATTCATTGTTAAAAGTAAGGAATATCATTAATAATGATAAACGTGTAGCACTGACATGTTTTGAAAAGGATCCAGGACAATGTCATAGAACACGTGTTGCGGATGCATTAATGAAATTGCCTGATAAAAATTATGGATTTATGTCACTTTAAAAAATGTCTTTAACAAAAGTTCTAGTATCAGTAAAAACATATCCTACTTTGTCTGAAAAGTATGATGAATTAGTATGCACAGCGGGTTTTAGAGAAGATGGTTCTTGGATAAGAATTTACCCTGTTCCATTTAGGAAATTAGATTATTCTAACAGATATAATAAATGGGAGTGGATTGAAATGGATTTAGTAAAAAACACCAAAGATTTCAGACCAGAAAGTTATCGACCCGCAGATTTAACAAAAGAGATTAAGAGAGGAGGAAAAGTATCAACAGAAAATGGGTGGTTTGATCGAAAAGAACTTTGCTTTAAAAATAAAGTATACACAAACTTAACTGAGTTAATTGCAGAAGCTAAAGATAAAGAAATATCTACTTCTTTGGCAATAGTAAAACCAAAAGAAATAATTGATTTTGTATGGGAGCCATGTGACAGTGAATGGGATAGAAGAAAACTGGACACTATAAAAGCTAGGCAGTTACAAGGAGAACTATTTGACCTTGAGGATACAAAAGAAATATTTAATGTTGTTAGAAAACTACCTTACAAATTTTCTTATATCTTTACTACAGAGGATGATATTCAAAGAAAAATAATGGTTGAAGATTGGGAAATTGGTCAGTTATACTGGAATTGTCTTTCACAAGAAAAAGGAGATGAAGCTAAAGCGTTAGAAAAAGTAAAACATAAATACTTTGATACTTTTCTAAAGCGTGATTTACATTTTTTTATGGGAACAACTCGTGAGTTTCATTATGTTGGAAAGAATCCATTTATAATTATAGGTGTTTTTTATCCTCCTAAAGTTGAAGCGCATCAGATGAAACTGTTTTAAGCGAATAATTATGAGTCAAATTACCGAAAGCACTATAGAAGATTTTACGATTGAGCTGCTTGAAGGGATCGGTTACGAATATGTTTACGCCCCAGATATTGCTCCTGACGGAGAAAAGCCTGAACGTGACTCTTATGAGCAGGTGTTGCTGACTGACCGCCTGAGAAGGGCTGTTAAGCGGATTAATCCTTCTATTCCTGAAGATGCACAATCAAGTGCAATAAAAGAGATTATGCGAATTCATTCACCTGAATTACTGGTGAATAATGAGACATTTCACAGATTAATTACTGAGGGTATTCCTGTTACTAAACGTGTGAATGGTGTTGAGAGGGGTGATCGGGTTTGGCTGATTGACTTTAATGATCCTTTGAACAACGAGTTTGTTGTGGCTAACCAATTTACTGTGGTGGATAATAATCATATAAAACGCCCTGATGTAATTCTGTTTGTTAACGGTATTCCACTTGTGGCGATGGAACTAAAGAATGCAGCTGATGAGAAAACAACTATCCGTTCTGCTTTCAGGCAAATAGAGACTTATAAAGCTCAGATTCCATCACTTTTTACATATAACGGTTTAGTAGTAATTTCGGATGGTCTGGAAGCAAGGGCAGGATCCATTTCAGCAGGTTTCAGCAGATTCATGGCATGGAAAACAGCGGATGGTAAGGTGGAAGCTTCGCATCTTGTGAATCAAATTGAGACTTTAATTTTAGGTATGCTGAACAAGAGCACTTTGCTGGATTTGATTCGCCATTTTGTAGTATTTGAAAAGAACAAAAAAGAGGATCCTGAAACAGGAATTATTTCTATTGAAACGGTTAAAATATTAGCTGCTTATCATCAGTATTATGCGGTAAACAGGGCTGTAGAATCTACTTTGAGAGCTGCGGGTTATTGTATAAAAGATCTGTCGGATAGTTTGTCATTACACAATACGGTTGTTGAACCACCTGAGAGTTATGATTTGCCTGATGTGAGAGCTCAGGAAACAGGCGACCGCAGAGGTGGTGTTGTATGGCATACACAGGGAAGCGGTAAATCACTGTCTATGGTTTTCTACACGGGAAAGATTGTACTGGCAATGAATAATCCTACTATCGTGGTAATTACTGACAGGAATGATTTGGATGATCAGCTCTTTGATACTTTTGCCTCATCGAGACAACTGTTGCGACAGGAGCCGGTTCAGGCTGACAGCAGGGAAAATTTGAAGGAACTGCTGAAGGTAGGCTCGGGAGGCGTGGTGTTTACAACCATTCAGAAGTTTCAGCCTGAGGATGGTAATGTTTTTGAGATGTTGTCGGACCGTGAAAACATAGTGGTAATTGTTGATGAGGCTCATAGAACACAATATGGTTTTAAAGCAAAAACTATTGATGATAAGAACGAATATGGGGATGTTATAGGTAAGAAAATTGTATATGGTTTTGCCAAATATATGCGTGATGCTCTGCCAAATGCAACTTATCTGGGATTTACCGGTACTCCTATTGAAAGCACTGATGTGAATACGCCTGCAGTTTTTGGCAATTACGTGGATATTTATGATATAGCTCAATCAATTGAGGATGGAGCTACTGTCCCTATTTATTACGAAAGCAGACTTGCAAAAGTTAGCCTAAGTGAAGAGGGAAGAGAACTTATTGAAGAGCTTGATGAAGAACTGGAAAGGGATGATGTCAGCGACACGCAGAAGGCTAAGGCTAAGTGGGCACAACTGGAGGCGCTAGTTGGCAGTAAGAACAGATTAGATCAGATATCTCGTGACATTATTGATCATTTTGAGCAAAGGCAAGAGGTTTTCGAGGGCAAAGGTATGATTGTGGCAATGAGCAGACGTATTGCTGCAGAGCTTTATGAAGCAATCATAAAATTAAAGCCTGAATGGCATTCGGATGAACTAAGCAAGGGTTCTATTAAAGTTGTAATGACAACATCTTCTTCAGATGGTAGCTTGATTGCTCAACATCATACAACAAAGGAACAAAGAAGGATGTTAGCTGATCGTATGAAGAATCCGGATGATGAACTGAAGCTTGTTATTGTAAGGGATATGTGGCTTACCGGTTTTGATGCTCCTTGTCTGCATACGCTTTATATAGATAAGCCTATGAAAGGTCATAATCTGATGCAGGCTATAGCAAGGGTTAACAGGGTTTATAAAGATAAACCGGGTGGACTGATCGTGGATTATCTTGGAATAGCTGCAGAACTGAAAGAGGCTCTTTCGTTTTATTCTGATTCGGGTGGTAAGGGAGATCCTACTCTTGCTCAGGAACAGGCTGTTGATCTGATGCTTGAGAAGTTGGAGGTCGTATCGCAAATGTTTCATGAGTTTGAATATGAGAACTATTTTGATGCGGATACATCTTCTAAACTGTCTATGATTTTGGCTGCTGAGGAACATATTCTGAGTCAGGAGAATGGGAAGAAGAGGTATATTGATGAAGTAAATAAACTATCTAAAGCATTTGCAATTTCTATCCCTCATGAGCAAGCATTGGATGTAAAGGATGAAATTTCTTTCTTCCAGGCTGTGAAAGCCCGGCTTGTTAAGTTCGAAAGTGGAGTTGATGGCAGAGGAAATGGTTACGGGAAATCTAATGAGGAGTTGGAGACAACTATCCGTCAGGTGATTGATGAAGCTTTGGTGTCGGAACAGGTGATTGATGTTTTTGATGCTGCAGGTATTAAGAAACCTGATATCTCTATTTTATCTGAGGAGTTTCTTATGGAGATTAAAGGTATGGAACATAAAAATGTGGCCATAGAAGTTCTAAAGAAACTACTAAATGATGAAATAAAGTCGAGGGCTAAAGTTAATCTGGTTAAGAGCCGATCGTTTATGGAGATGCTTGAGAATTCTATCAAGAAATATCAGAATAAGATATTAACTGCTGCTGAAGTTATTGATGAGCTGATAAGTCTGAGTAAGAATATTGTGAAGTCGGACAGTGAACCGAAAGAAATGGGACTAACCAGTTATGAGTATGCCTTTTATTCTGCTGTTGCCGACAACGAGAGTGCCCGTGAACTGATGGAAAAGGATAAACTTCGGGAACTTGCGGTAGTCCTTACTGATACTATAAGGAAAAATGCGTCTATCGACTGGACTATAAAAGAGAGTGTTAAAGCTAAACTACGTGTTTCTGTAAAACGCCTGCTTCGCAAATATGGTTATCCACCAGATATGCAGAAACTTGCTACCGATACTGTTTTGAAGCAGGCGGAGAAGATTGCCAATGAGTTAAATGCTGTATAACAATTCAAAACCTTACATCCTGAATATCCGGATCTTTATCGAACACTTTTTTAGCGAAAGGACACAAGGGGATAATTTTAATATCTTGTTTTCTTGCAAAATCGACTGCCTTCAGTACTAATTCCTTTCCGTATCCTTTTCCACCATAAGCCGGGTCAACCTCTGTATGGTCTATGATTATCTTGTAGTCATCAACCCACACATAGGTCATTTCTCCGGCTTTCTTATCTTTTTCGTAGAGTATAAATCTCCCTTTTTTACCATTATCCTTCTGTTCAATCCTAATCATTCCTCTTTTTTCTTAATGCTTAATGCTCCGGAAGGACATGCAGCAACCTGATCAATCATCTCCTGGCTGGATGTGCATTCTCCATCTGAATCCAAGGTCTCTCACTTGGTTTGTATACTTTAGGAAGTGTTCTTACACAAATACCTGAATGGATGCAAACATCGGGCTTCCAAACAATAGTAATTTCTCCGTTGGTATATTCTTTTGTTTTCATAATAAGTTTTGAAGTGTTATTAGATTATGATCTGAATTGGGCTTCTTACCTTCAGGAGTATGCAGCATCTCTATCTCCTTTGCATATTTTTCATATACTTTATGCTTAACTATCTTCATGGTTGAGTTGACCATTCCATTCTTTTCACTGAAAGGTTCTTCGATGATTACGAAAGCAGAGGGGATCCAGCGGTAAGGGAACATACCGTCGTTTTTGCCTCCTTTGAGATATTCGGCAAGTTCGCCCGAAATGATTTGAGCAGCTTCTTCGGGATTGGTTGTGCGGCGTTTCAGGGCGTCACTGTTGAGCGTTAGCAATGCTGTTGTGTAAGGGCTCTGGTTGTTGTGAAGTACGCATTGATTTATATATTCTGATTTGGCCATTATCGATTCCTCGATACCTTCGGGTGAGAACTTTTCTCCATCGTTGCTTATGAGAAGCGATTTGGTGCGGCCTAATACATAAAGATAACCGTCGGAATCAAGGTAACCCATATCACCGGTACGAAGCCAACCATCAACGATAGTATCTGCAGTAGCTTCGGGATTTTTCCAATAGCCCATCATCACATTTCCTCCTCGAATAAGTATCTCGCCCTTTTCTCCAACAGGCAGGGGTTTCATATTATCATCACCAATACGAATATCCATGTGAGGCATAGTTTTACCTGAAGAGCCCAGCTTATGCTCCTTTACAGTGTTTGCCGATATTATTGGAGAAGCTTCTGAAAGTCCGTACCCCTGATACATTGGTATGCCAATTGCATAAAAGAACCGTTGCAGCTCAATATCCAGAAGTGCACCTCCGCCAATAAAGTATTCCATATTGCTTGAAAAGCTTTCCCTGATCTTAGAGAAAATAACACGATCGTAAAAAGCAACCAGAGGTTTAAGTAAAGCACGACTGCCACGACCTCTATTATAACCTTCCCCATTATATCGATAAGCAACTTTAAGTCCTTGCTTGAACATCCGATACGCTGTTTTACCTTTCTTCTCTATTCCTGACTCGATATTCTTCCTGAAGTTACTGGCTAATGCAGGTACACTCATAAGGAGATGAGGATTAATTGCTTTAAGGCTCTTTGGCACATTACGCAGTACCTCCATCCCACTTTTGCCTGCAGCAACAGATGCAATAGAAGCTCCACATTTCATAAAAGCATAGATACCGGCAGTGTGCCCGAAAGAGTGGTCCCACGGAAGTATGAGGAGCGTGCGGAAATAGGATGGGATGCCGTTTAAATGTTCGACAGCCTGCTCGGCATTACAAACATAATTGTCATGTGACAACATTATCCCTTTGGGATTTGCTGTTGTACCCGAGGTGTAAGAAATATTTGCAAGAGTATCAGGCTCTACAGCAGCTGTGCGCTCATCTACCCTCTTCTTATCGGTAATCAGCAGAGCATCACCTAACTCCTTAACGGCATCGAAATAGATTTCATCATCACCTTCAGTTTCAACCGGATCGAGAAGTATATATCTTTTAACTGTTGGCATTTTGTCCTTCATTGAGCGTAGCTTGGCTATCTGCTGATCGGATGCCAGCACCATTACTGTATCAGAATGATTGATGCGGAAAGTAATATCTTGTTCGGTTTCAAGCTTTACAGAAAGGGGAACGCATACCGCCCCTGCATGCAATATTCCCAGTTCACCTAATACCCAATTGTTTTTACCTTCTGATATAAGTGCTATACGCTGCCCTGCCTCGATTCCCAAAGCCATTAGTCCTGCAGCAAAACGTATTGCCTCTTTCTGTACTTCACGATAAGTCAGTGAACTATATTCTTCACCGTAACGTGCTTCATGAAGATAAGGCTTATCGCCATACTTGGAAACTGACTCCTCTAAAAGATTAATGATAGTTTTTCCCATCTCTCAATATTAAAATAAATTTGAATTTCACCCTGTAAACCTTTCGGTTAATTAAAATTAAAGGTGTTCAAAGATAATAATATTTTGAGAGAAAAGTATAAAAACAGAATCTGTTGAAAATATCTGTTGAATTTATTCCTCCAGTATCTGAATCTCTACTTTACGGAAATCAAGCGGATGACCTTCACTTTGAAGTGAAATTGTCCCTTTACTCAGCATCTTCTCACCATTATTAAGCTCGATAAGTTTAGCATAAGTAAAATCTCTTTCATCTAGCTGAGGATTACTGTAATGTATAACCGTATCACCATTAACTATGTGATAAATAACATCGTTACCTCTAACCTCAACTTCTGCAGTTACCCACATATCATCAAAGAAATAATTAGAAGAAGAGTTGATACAATGATCAAGAACAAGCTCGTTGTTCATGACTACGTTGGTACCAGGAGTACACAAATTCATATTTGTGCGTTGCACTAGTGAATCGCTTCCAAGGAGTTGAACTTCAATAGAAGTAGGGAAGTCCTGATTAAGCTCCATTGATTCGGGTGTTTGTCCGTGTATCATCAAGCCGCTGTTTCTATAAGCCCAGGCGGGAGCACCGGGAGTTTGATCTCCAAGAAAACGATATTCCACTCTCAGCCTGTAATGTGAAAACTCATCCTTGTAGAAAAGATGACCGAAACGGTTTCGGAGTGAGTCATACTGATCATACCTAACTTTAATCATTCCGTCTTCTACACGGAATGTATTACCGTAATTATCACCCAACTCATAGCCTACTATTTTTGGTGTCCAGCCGGTCAGGTCTTCTCCATTAAATAGTTGAATCCACTCACTTTCAACTTTTGGTTGATTGCATGAAGAAAATAAGGCGGTGATGGCGATAACGAATGTTGCCAAAACAGATAATTTGATGTACTTCATAAATTAGACAGTTAAATAATTAAAATACTGAAGTAGCACGGCAGGGAATCGAACCCTGATCTAAAGTTTAGGAAACTTCTATTCTATCCATTGAACTACCGCGCCGGTATGTAGTTAGTGTGCAAAAGTAGCACTTTTCCCTTTATATTCAAAGAATTTGCATTTACTATCCGACAAAAAACATTTTTTAGACTTAACTGTTTAGTTAGTAAAGTAGACAAACACAATAATAGAAAACAAACATGAATAAAATAGCTATTTTATATGGAACTTCGGGAGGCAGTGTTGAATCTGTTGCTAAACAGGTTCAGGACCTTTTTGAAGGCACCGCAGATATATACAACGTATTAGACGTTTCACTAAGTGAGATACAGGATTATAAGTATATAATTGTTGGTACATCAACAACCGGAATTGGTGACCTGCAGGACGACTGGGAAGGTTTTTTACCCTCATTTGCAAAAATTGATTTCACAGGAAAAAAGGTTGCAATTTTTGCATTGGGTGACAGTGCTTCATACTCAACCAGTTTTGCCGAGTCGATGAAAGTTGTTTATGACGAGATATATGATAAAGTAGAAGTAGTGGGACGTGTACCGGATGTAGGTTACACGTATGACGATTCAACGGCCGTTGAAGATGGTGTATGGTTTGGATTACCTCTTGATGAGGATAATGAGTATGATATGACGGAAGAAAGGTTGGAAAAATGGGTAGAACAGTTAAAAAAAGAGTTCGTGTAGAATTACCTGCTCAGATAAAAGAATACAGAAAATAAAGTCAAGGATCATAAATAATAAGGGAAGGTATCATGATGATATTTTCCTTTTTTCTTCTCTGTATTTTCCGGGTGGTATCCCATTTTTCTTAACAAAAGCTCTGTAGAAAGAGCTGGTATTTGAAAAACCTGAATTTAATGATAATTCTTCGATAGAATGAGTTAAAAACTCTGAGGATGTGAGTATTGTTTCGGAATAACGCACACGATAGTCATTAACATAATCACAAAAGCTCATATTCCTTCTTGTGTTAATCAATTTTGAAACATAGGTACGATTTGTTCCTAATTGATGTGCAACTTCATTTAACCTTAATTCAGGGTCTTTGAATATTTGTTTTTCATTGAATAATGCCTCTAGCTTCAAGAAAAGTTTATCAAATTCGCTGTTTGTTAAAGGTTCATCCTGCCTTTTCGATTCACTTAACACCCCAACATGCTCATCCTCTGTTAAATCACGAATAGAAAAGGTTTGTCTGAATCCGACATAGCTTACTCCAAAAAGAGCTATTGAGTGTGTTATTGAAGGCAATATCAAAAAGTATGAGTGGTCTGTGAAATAGGTTTTCCCTATAAAGTTAGAAATCATGGAAACTAAAGATGTAAAAACAAGAAAATAGAGCAACATTTTTATTTTAGACAACTCTTTGTTTTCAATGTTAGAATAGAAACATCTTACTTTTTCGTTGTAGTTTTTAATCAGACGAAGACCAAAATAAAGAGTTAGTAAGACCTCAATTGTAAAGATTATTTTCAGTAAAGTTAATCGTAATATTTGCAGATTTATCAATTGACTGTATTCAGAAACATTGCCTCTGCTATGATAAAGGACTTCATGGGTGAAGACTGAAATTTCTTCAGGACTCATCATAAGATATAAGACAGCAGAAAAAACAGACAGCAGAATAGCCGGAATTAGAATCCAGATCCATTTAAAATTAATCTTAACATCAATAGTTAGTAATCGTATATAATAGTAGTAAATAGGATAGACTGCAAGGGTTGTAAACACCCATACGCTGTCCAGAATGTTGTATACTGCATAATTATGATTAAAATAATGCCAATGCGCAAAGTAATTCACTAAAGCAACCCCTAAAAAGAAGATTAGGAAACGCTTTGGAGTATTACTGTTTTTATAATCCAACAGAAAAAGAATCAACCAGAAAAACACCACAAAAAGTGGTAAAGCTGTAAAAAATTGTTGCACCATCTGTTCGATATAGTTTGTTATTGCAAAAATAGGATTTTTTTACAATTTGAGAACTGTTTCTCCTTACAAAAGCCTCATTTTTTTTACAAATTGAGGATGATTTTTTACAAATTGAGTAAACCATTATCAAACAAATCGAAATATTTGCATAAATATGTTTAGCTACAAAATATAAAAATTTATGAGACAAAAAAATGCACTTTCCCACTATCTAGCTCCGGATATTGAGGTAATTGATATCAAGATTGAGCAGAATATATTACAGGATGGAAGTACCGGACCAATGGAATTACCATCGCGGGACTGGTAAACTTCAAGTAGTTAACAAATAAATTAATAGAAATGAAAACAACTTTTTATTTTTTCTCATTAGTCTGTATATTTTTACTTGTCTTATCATGTGAAAAGGAGAATCTGCAAAACAACAGAGAAAATATTGAATCAGGCAATCAGCGAATATTATCTCTCTCTGCATCGATGCCGGAAAACAACAACTCAACTCGCATAGCACTAACACTTGAGGAAAAAAATGTGAAACTGACATGGGAGGATGGGGACCAGTTGCAACTTTTATTTCTGCAAGGAGAAACAAAAGTTAAGCAAATTGTAACTGTAAAGAATATCTCAACTGATCGGAAGAAGGCTGATTTTGATATCAAATTGCCAGAAAGCATAAACGAGGGATTGTTTGATCTTTACGGTGTATATGGTGGCGGGGGATTATCTGATACAGACCCTGCACTTGCTGTACTGCCGGCAAATCCCGGTACCGCAGGGAGTCTGGAATCAGTTGGTGAAAGAAAAGATGTAATGATGGCTTTTTCATGCAAAGAAATAAACACACAGGATATAAAAGTGAACGTAACATTCCGACATTTAGGTTCACTTTTCTGTATTATACTCAAAAACCTTAGTGAGAATAGTATTGAAAATATCGGTGGAGCAAAACTTATTGCTGAAACTGGTGGTTGGGCGTATAATAATGCGGATGGAGGAGCATTGTATGATCTGGTTAATGAAGTATTCACAGGTATTGAAACTGCAGGGGATTATATTTCATTGAAATCTCCTGTAAACAGTTTGTTGAGTGGTGAATCAGCTTCTTTTTGGGTATGGTATCCTCCGCTTCCAGATGTAAATTGGCCAGAGCTATCGTTAGTATTAAATAATTCTGAGGGTGCAGTAATTGTTAGTAGTGATAATTCTAAACCTGAACGAACAGCGCCTGCTGATGTAGGTTTTAGTTATTATTTCTATGCTGTATGGACTGGTACGGAACTTCAGTTTACAGACAACACTTTCACACCTCCGCCAACAATTGGAGATCTGACCATAACAGGCAATCTACGACATGCTGAAGGTGGTAATGGATTTATAGGGATGGTTTATCTCAGGGATGGTATGGTTTATTATAATGAAGCGCTGGAAAGCGGAGCCTGGTCAGGCGAAGTTTCTCTTGGTTCGGGAAGTGATCCCCGTCTGGCAATAGACCATAATGACAATCCTCATGTAGTTTATACCACTACAGACGGGAAAATAGCTTACATTTCGCGTACAGGCTCTACCTGGAGCGAGACAATTAATATTGAGTCAAATAACTCCGGAAGTTGCAGCAGACCCGATATTGCTGTTGATGGAAATGGATATGCCCATATAACTTATACTGATACAGAAGGGAATACTGGTGCTTACACTGATAAACCTGATATAATGTACGCTGTCAATAGCAGTGGGAGTTTTGTGAAGACTCTCATTTATAATGGATATTATGAATCTTATGGAGGTGCAGATGCGGGGGCAGACTATTATGACAAAGGTTCCAGGATAACACTTGATAATATCGGAAACTATTTTATACTTGCACATCAGCATGATTTTTGGAAGTGGATGAGTGGTGCAGACCATAATTATCGTGTCAGAGTGAAATCACTTACAGCAGAAGGTTTTGCAGGAGCTACATACAAGTACGATCGTGAAGATATCTACGATATAACTTTCGACGGCACCAGTGTTGTTGCTCTTTATAAAACAGGAAACAATATTACAACATCTCAACTATCGGTTAACGGTAATACAATTAGTTTTATAAATCCTCAGGTTGTGACTCCGTCATTCTCTAATAACTTTAGTAATCCTGCAACTCTGTTAGCATTACCTGAAACAAGAATTATCGGGGGATATAGTGGATCAAATCTTTATACTGCAATAAATACTGCCGGTCAGGTTTATTCTGATGTTACTGTTAAATCAGACTGTATTGCAACTGCTGCCTCACCAAAATCGGATAGTAAAATATATGTAGCTTACACCGGCAGTGATGGTGTAATCAAATTGAAAAGGATTGCATTGTAAAAAGTATTGCATTGTAAAAAGTATTCAGTGCTGCTTACACTCGTGTGAGCAGCATCCGTTAAACTCTTCAGCGCATTTTTCGCATTGAATTATCAGATCGTGACACTTCTGGTTGGCACAGTTTGTATGTCTGTCACTGGGTGCACCACATTGATGACATTTAGCAATTACATCATCAGTAACACGCTCTCCTAAACGCTCATCGAACACGAAGTTTTTACCGATAAATTTTACCGGGAGTTTCTCTTCACGTGCATTCTTGACATATTCAATTATTCCGCCTTCTACATGATAAACGTTTTTAAAGCCATTATGCAACATGTATGCACTCGCCTTTTCGCACCTAATGCCGCCGGTACAGTACATAATAATGTTTTTATCTTTATGCTCTTTAAGCATTTCAACTGCCATAGGCAACTGTTCACGGAATGTTTCTGATGGTACTTCAAGTGCATTATTAAAGTGCCCGACCTCATATTCGTAACTGTTACGCATATCAACAACGATAGTGTCATCCTGATCGCTTAATTTATTAAACTCCGTTGCCGTTAGATACTTGCCTGTTCTGGAGGGATCAAAAGCCGGGTCTTGAATTCCATCTGCAACAATTTTATTCCGCACCTTCATTCTCAATACCCAGAAGGATTTCCCATCATTATCCAGTGCATCGTTTAGTCTGATTCCTTTCAACTGAGGATGGGCATTATAAATAATTTCTTTAAAGATATTCTTTTTATTTTGGGGAACTGAAATCTGTCCGTTTATACCTTCTGATGCAATATAAACACGTCCGAACACATTTATTTCATAAAATCTCACGTAAAGTTCATCTCTGAACTGCTGAGGATCATCAATATGAAAATATTTATAGAAAGAGATTGTAATCCTGGGTTCTGTCTCTTCCAACATTCGCCTTTTTAGTTCTTTATTAGAGAACCGGTTATGTAAAACCTGCATAATTGTTTGCTGTGATAATTAACTTAAAGGGCAAAAATAGACAGATATAATTATTAAATGTATATTTTTGACTGATTTGTGGTGTGTAAGAGATTAATTCTATGAGACATTAATAGCATCGATAGAATGAAATACAGCACCAAAAAAGGCAGGGAGTAAATAAACATTTCCCCCCTGCCCTATTATGTTACGGATAGTGTCCTTTCTTTAAGTAGATTTAATCCAGTTCTTTAATCTTTATATTCTGGAACCAAACTTCATCACCATGATCCTGTAAAAGGAGTAGTCCTTCTTCGGCATTACCAAAATTTGGCCAATCTTTATATTTGCTTGTTTGTACAAGAGCGTTCCACTCTTCAGTGTTTCTCTCATACTCAATAATTTTAATTCCATTAAGCCAATGCTCAACATGGTTGCCTTGTACAACTACCATAGCAGTATTGAAGAATCCTCTTCGGAAAGGTTTATCTTCAGGAGCAGGTATGAGATCATAAAGTGAACCCAGTGTTCTGTTACCATCTTTACCAAGCTTTGCATCCGGATGATTTCTATCATCAAGTATTTGGAATTCACAACCTATAGCAGAACCTTGACCTTTATTTAAATTTGTATCAACAAAATATTTAATACCGCTATTAGCACCTTCAGTTATTTTAAAGTCAACTTTTAACATGAAGTTTTTATAAGGTCTGGTCGTTACAATATCACCACCTCCGGTAGATTCACCACCATCACCTTTAAGAACCTTTAAAACACCGTCTTCAATTATCCATCCTTGCGCAGGAAACTCATCCAGTTTAGCACCACGCCAGCCGTTAGTTGTTTTTCCGTCCCAAAGCAGCTCCCACCCTTCTGAAGCTTCAATTTCAGAAATTGTGTTAGCTATTTGATTAATCTGATTTACATTATTGTTAGCAGGAGTTCTGTATTGCTCAAGATCTTCTGTAAGAATACGTATGTTGCGCCAGGAAACAGTTTTCCCAACTAACTCTTCATTTCTAATTGAGTGAACCTGTAGTGCAATAATTCCTTCTGATGTCATATCATCAAGAAGATTTGCACATTCAACACCATTAACCCATGTTCGTATTGAGTTGCCTATAGCTTCTATTCTTGCGCTGTTCCACTCTTCATTCTTAAAAGCCTTTTGTCCTTCAGGGTTATAGTCAAGAGGATAAAGCCAACCGCGGCGAGCTTCATCATATATACCGCCGGTCCAGGCACGATCAGATGGGTCAATTTCAAACTGATATCCATGTACACGACCATTATTATACTCTGGTAAGCTCAAGCTTCTGAACTGTACACCTGAATTTAGTCCATCATCAACTTTAAAGTCAAACTCAAGAATAAAATCACCATAAGTCTCAGTAGTTGCCAGAAACGTATTAGGAGTATTCATCTCAGAAGTACCTACAATTGTATTGTCTACAATCTTATATTCTGCTGTTCCATTTAATTTTTCCCATCCATCCAGATTCTCTCCGTTAAAAAGATCCTTCCAGTTGGGTCCTTGCTGTGTACAAGAAGCAAGTATCATAACCATAGTTATTAATAGAAAAATGTTTTTCTTCATTACTTTTTTTTGATTTAATTATTAGTACTATTCTTTGTTATTCTGATTTTATATGAATCATATTTTATAAAAATCCTCCCAGCCTTTTCTTGGTGGCTCTCCAGTAAGGAAAGCATCTGCAAATGCATCATTTGTAACGCGCTTAGTTTCACGATCGAAAACAATTTTCCTGTTTAATCTCTGAGCTGCTACACCCATGCAAAACACCTGACTCAGCGGACCGGATATTTCAAAAGGTGATCTTGATTCTTCTTTACCCTGACAAGCCAGAAGGAAATTAGCAAAATGATTAGAAGGACTTTTTGGTACTTCCGGCAGATTTTTTTCCATATCCTTAGCTTTTTCTTCTGGAATAATACTTAAAGTGCTACCATGTGAACCGCCTTTAAATGTCAACTCTTTACTATATATCTCTTTACCCGGATTCAATTTAGCCGGTTGTATCTGACCTCCGCCAACACTCGGAATGTTTGGATCAAGCTCCGATACCCCGTAACCTTCAGGAACAGTTGGTATATTGTCAACACCATCGTACCATGTGATAACTACCGGTGGCATATTTCCACGTTTGGGGAATTTAAACTCTATAGTGCTCGACATTGGAAAGAAGAAATCGTTATGACCGCTAAGCTTCAATGGCGTCACTTCTTCAGGTAATCCAAGATCAAGAAATCTGTGTGCAGTATCTATAATATGTGCACCCCAATCGCCAAGGGCACCCATACCAAAATCGTACCAGCAACGCCACTGACCATAATGGAAATCCTTGTTATAATCGTGATAATCACGTGCCATCAACCAAGTATCCCAGTCTAATGTTTCAGGTATTGGTTCAGCATCAGGAAATTTTTTGATATCAGTATCCCATCCGTGCCATCTTCTTGCATTATTCATGTGTGCTGTAATGGCAGTTACATCTTTAATGATTCCGGCTTCTTTCCATGCTTTAAACTGAAAGAAGTTAGCCTCTGAATGTCCCTGATTACCCATCTGAGTAACTACTTTTGGATATTTCTTAGCAGCTTGGATTAATAATTCTGTTTCATGAAATGTTCTGCTTAGTGGCTTCTCCACATACACATGTTTTCCTTCAGCCATCGACATCATTACTGCTGGAAAATGTGCAAAATCAGGTGTTGCAATTGCAACAGCTTCTATTTCGTTACCCATCTTATCAAACATTTCCCTGAAGTCTTTAAATCTTTTCGCATTGGGAAATTTCGCCAATGCTTTCTTTGTATGTTCAGCACCCAGGTCTACATCACACAATGCAACGACATTAGCAAGGCCGGTTTTATCAAAATCATTCATGATTTCCCATCCTCTGTTTCCAATTCCAATATGTGCAAGGTTCACTTTTTTATTGGAACCAACTATCCTACTGTAACTTGCCGCGTTGGTTTTAGTTGATAAACCTCCTACTGCAAGTCCGGCAGAAGCAAATGCAGCACTTTTAATAAATTCTCTTCTTGTTGTCATGATAATTATTTTAGTTATTACTTTTCAGTCCAGTAATTCATGTAGCAGTATTCAAAGTCTCTGTTTATTTTTATTCAAACCGATCTTTGTATGCCCACAAGCCCAAAGCAGGACTTGAGATATAATAGATCTCTTCTCCGTCTGGCAGGATATTAAACCCTTCTTTTAGCTTAGGAAGATTATATTTTTTCATTGCTTCATCAAAATCACCCCAACCAAAGCCTACACTTTCAATCTCTTCTCGGGTAAGATTTTCCGAACCCTTTCCCGGATAATATGTTATGGAGAATCTACCTTCTGACGATCCATGGATTAAATGTGCAGCAGCACTAAGATTATCTCTAAGCTCCTGATTTTCTGATACAGCTTTTAAAGTATTGGGAGTTCCAAAATATCCATATTTTCGTATCAACCTGTCGATTTCCTTATCTTCTCCAAATTCTTTAAGTGCAGGTGCAATTACAATTAATTCACCATCATCAGCTATTGCCATTCTTGTACGGTATATGGATTTATTCCCAAGCCAAGTACTTTTAAACTCTTTAGGATCAAGCCATACTACAACCTTTTTTAATGGTTTCTCAACCATGACAAAGTTAACATCCAATGACAACTTAGATGCACGATCAAACACTTCAAGATCATCACCTACAAACAACCCATAAGTCTGTTCAATTCCTTCCTCATTTACTCCTACAACAGTTAAGACATAAACGATCGGTATTTGGCTAAGATATTTTTCAGTAGCATAATTAAATACACGACGAACAGGTGTATCTGCCCGGCCCATCATACGTTCCATGCCATAAACAGCACCAATGTAATGACTTTTGTTAATACCTTCACTACCACCTGTTCCAACCAGAATGTTTTTATTGTAATTGGCCATTCCTACAACTTCGTGAGGCACAACCTGCCCAATAGAAAGTATCAAATCAAACCCGCCTTCAACTAAAAGTTTATTTACCTGTGCAGGCCAGGTAAAATCCACTTTACCCTCGGATATTTCTCTTATATAGTCGGCAGGAACTTCACCAAGAGTCAAAACATCATTTCTCCAGTCGTGATCTCTGAACAGTCCCCTGGGAGTGTTGCCAAACATGTGACTGATCTGAGCGTCAGTCATTGGAGTGTGGGTACCTAAAGCCGGAAGAATATCTGTCAACTTTTCACCATAATATTCCCAAGTAATCTCTGTCAGTTCACCTGCTTTACTTGGCAAGCGAGTATAATCGGGTGGAACGGCAAGAATTTTATGCCGTTCTCCCAATTTGTCTAAGGCCTCATTTAACCCTTTCTTTAGATCGTCTCTCGACAAACTAGTTTGAGGGGAGCCATTTTCATAATAAATCATTTTACAGATTGATTTTAAACATCATAAGTGCTCGAAGCAGTACTTCCACCGCGACCGGTCCAGTCAGTGTGGAAAAACTCCCCACGGGGAGTATCAAGCCGTTCATATTGATGAGCTCCGAAATAGTCTCGCTGTGCTTGTAGAAGGTTTGCCGGTAGTCGCTCGCTGCTGAAACCATCATAGTATCCTAATGCTGAAGTGATTGCCGGCACCGGAATTCCATTCATAATTGCCGTAGCACATACTCTGCGCCAGCTCTCTTCAGCAGACTGAACAGCGTTCTTGAAAAATGGATCGAGAAGTAAATTCTCCAACTTAGGGTTATTATCGAATGCATTTTTAATATCTCCCAGGAAGCGAGAGCGAATTATACATCCACCTCTCCACATGAGAGCAATACCCCCGTAGTTGAGATTCCATTTGTACTCTTTTGCAGCCTCCATCATGAGGTCGTATCCTTGAGCATAAGAAATTATCTTAGCACCATAGATAGCATTCTCCAGATCATTAATAAATTGCTCTTTATCTCCTTTAAAATCAGGTTTCTTTCCTGTTAGAACCTTTGAAGCCTTAACTCTCAAATCTTTCTGAGCCGACAGACAACGTGAGAATACCGATTCACCAATCAGAGTAAGTGGTATACCAAGATCAAGTGCTGTTACAGCTGTCCATTTTCCGGTTCCTTTTTGCCCTGCGGTATCCAGTATTTTTTCTACCAGGGGAGAACCATCTTCATCTTTAAATGCTAAAATATCTCTGGTGATTTCAATCAGGTAAGAGTCTAATACACCCTTATTCCATTTTTTGAAAACTTCATGCTGTTCGAAAGCATCCATACCAAGAAGGTCTTTCATCAGATGATAAGCCTCATTGATTATCTGCATATCACCGTACTCAATCCCATTATGGACCATTTTTACAAAGTGACCTGCACCATTTTCGCCTACCCAATCACAGCAGGGAACACCACCATCTACTTTAGCAGCAACAGATTGGAAAATCTCTTTCACATGCGGCCATGCTTCAGGAGAACCGCCAGGCATGAGTGAAGGACCTTTAAGTGCTCCTTCTTCACCACCTGAGACACCTGTTCCTATATATAAAAGACCCTTGCTTTCAACATACTCTGTTCTGCGCATCGTATCGGGAAAGTGACTGTTTCCACCATCAATAATAATATCTCCGGGCTGCAACAAAGGGATGAGTTTCTCTATAAAATCATCGACAGGCTTGCCTGCTTTAACAAGCATCATAACTTTTCTTGGTCTCTCTATTGAGGAGACAAACTCTTCGAGTGTATGAGCACCAATAAAGTTTTTACCATTACCGCGACCATTTACAAATGCATCAACTTTATCAACTGTACGGTTAAACACAGCTACTGTATAACCCTTACTTTCCATATTAAGAACCAGGTTTTCGCCCATTACAGCCAACCCAATCAAACCAATATCTGCTTTCTTTTTCATAATATATTAAAATTACTATCTTTTTACTCTGGCATTACCTTCCCATATACTCCATATAACATCCTCATCAGCTGGTTGAGCATAGTCGGTAAGGAAAGTAGTAGCCAAAGCACCACTCGCCCATGCAAACTGAACCCACTTACTTGGCTCCATACCTTTGAGTATGCTATACAGCAATCCCCCCACAAATCCATCGCCTCCACCAATGCGGTCCATAACATTTATTGTGCGCAAGGGAGCTTCGTGCCATGTATTATTTTCATATACAATAGCACCCCACAGATGTTCGTTAGCACTAATAACTTCACGCAGTGTGTTAGCAAAAACAGAAACATTTGGGAAAGCCCTTTGTGCATTAAGAATCATCCCTTTAAATGCACCAATTGTATCCTCAATATTCTCACCACCTGCTTCAGGTCCTTCTATTCCAAGACAAAGCTGATAATCCTCTTCGTTACCTATAAGAATATCTGAAAGCGAAGCAATTTCAGTGAAAGCTTCTCTTAGCTCATCCTCTCTGCCTTTCCAGAATGTAGCTCTATGGTTTAGATCGAACGAAATAAGTGTACCATGTTTCTTAGCAAATCGTGCTATCTCAAGACAGAAATTACTTGTATCCGGAGATAATGCTGCAATCAAGCCTGAGAGATGCATAATCTGCACTCCCTCTTTTACAAATATTCGTTCCAGATCAAAATCCTTTATATTTAATATTCTCCCTACTTCACCTGCGCGATCATTATGAACACGTGGTCCTCTTAACCCAAAGCCACTGTCGGCAATATTAAACTGATGACGATAGCCCCAAGGGTCTCCCTGAGGTATTTCCGGACCCTCGTATTCCATGTTTCTGGCACGCAAGTCAGCCTTGATAAAAGCAGCTATAGGGCTACCCTTTACAAAATTAGTCAACACCTTTACGGGAAGACCCAGGTAAGACGAAATGCTTGCAACATTTGTTTCAGCACTGGTTGCCTGCATCTGAAACATATTAGTACTCTGCACAGGCAGACTGTTCACGGGTGTTATTCTAATCCCAATACTTGTGGGAACAACCATCGAATATTTAAATTCTTTTCTTAGTTCAAGAGACATATTTTGTTTATTTGTAGATTAGATTACTGATTTCTTTGTTTTTAAATATAAAACGCAGATTTAATAATTCTGTTTTACACCGAAGTATTATCTTTGGAAACCGATTAAATACTGAAAGCATCAAATCCTCCATCAACTATTGCTACGGTGCCCGTAACAAATTTCGAAGCATCACTCACCAAATAGTGCAGAGTGCCCAAAAGATCTTCCGGATCACCAAAACGTCGGAAAGGTGTATGAGCTATAATAGTGTTTCCACGATCGGTATATGAGCCATCGGCATTTGTAAGTAGTGTCCTGTTTTGTTCAGTAATAAAAAAACCTGGACAAAGAGCATTCACACGAAAATCTTCTCCAAATTTGGTAGCCAGCTCTCCAGCCATATATTTTGTAAAGTTAGTTACAGCAGCTTTAGCTGCTCCATACCCGGCAACACGAGTGAGAGGGCGTAGTGCAGAAGCGGAAGAGATATTAACAATATTACCTTTTTTTGCTTTAACCATATATTCTGCAAATACAATAGAAGGAATTACTGTACCCATAAGGTTAAGATCTACCACTTTACGGAAATCATCCGATTTCAGATCAAAAATAGTGTTGTTCGGACCAATTGTTGCTCCAGGCATATTTCCACCTGCACCATTTATTAATACATCTATTTTACCGTATTTATCAACAATATCTTTAGCATTCTGTTTCAATACAGCTTCATCAGTAACATCTGTCTGAAGAAACATCGCCTCTCCCCCTTCTGATTTAACTTTTTCTATAAGGGCATCCCCTTTTTCCTTGTTTCTGGCAAGCACAGCAACTTTGGCTCCATGAGCTGCTAAATATTCTACCATTGACGTACCTAAGACGCCTGTACCACCTGTTATTACAATTACCTTGTCTTTAATATTAAAAAAATCGTACATAGTTATATAATTTAAGTTTTTTTACAAATTTATATCAGTCAATAATTTATAAGCTAAAGAAATCATCCGTTTTTTATGTCTGTAGTGTTAATTAGAAATTAAAATACTCTTTAGCATTATAATAACATATATTCTCCACCATTTGTCCAAGGAAATCAATTTCTGTTGAAGGTAATAGTCCGTTTTCCAAATCATTCCCTATCAGATTACAAAGAATTCTGCGGAAGTACTCATGTCGAGGATAGGATACAAAGCTGCGTGAGTCAGTTAGCATACCTACAAATCTACTTAATAAACCTTGTGATGAAAGTATATTCATCTGATCTTCCATACCATCTTTCTGATCCAAGAACCACCATCCAGACCCAAATTGAATTTTACCGGGAACAGACCCATCCTGAAAATTGGCTATCATTGAAGCTATCAAATAGTTGTCTCTTGGATTTAGATTATATATTATTGATTTTGCCAATTTATTTTTGCTTTCGAGCGAATCAAAAAAGCGAGACATTGAACGAGCAACATTACAAACATCATTTATAGAGTCATAACCGGCATCAGCACCAATAGCATTGAACATCCGGCTGTTATTATTCCTTATTGCACCATAATGGAACTGCTGTACCCATCCCTTCGAGTGGTTAAGTAACGCATTCTCATGAAGCATTTTAGATTTAAATTTCAGTATCTCATTATCTGTCAGATCCTCTTTCTTAATGTAAACCTTATTAAAAATCTCAGATATCTCATCATCAGAGTACGACTCAGAGAAGAAATTATCTATTCCGTGATCTGCAAGTGTACATCCAACTGATTGAAAATAGTCGTGTCTTTTGGATATAGCTGCATAGTAATCATCAAAGTTGACAATATCAAGACCATACACCTCACTCAGCTTATTTACATAACTTCTGAAGGCAGCTCCATTCTCAACAGCCATCGACTTGTCAGGTCGCCATGTTGGCAAAACCTTAATTTCGAATCCACTATCTTTTATTTGTTTGTGATATTCCAATGAATCCAGTGGATCATCGGTAGTACAAACAACCTCAACATTAAACTTTTTCATTAACCCTCGAGCAAAAAACTCCGGTTTCTGCAGCATCTCATTTGTCTTGTCATAAACTTCTCGAGCAGTTTCCGGTTTCAGCAAAGTATCAATATTGAAAACACGCTTCAATTCCAAATGTGTCCAGTGATACATAGGATTTCGCATAGTATAAGGAATAGTTTCTGCCCATTTATAAAACTTCTCCCAATCTGTTGCATCACCAGTAATGTACTTTTCATCCACACCATTTGCCCGAAGTAATCTCCATTTATAATGATCGCCTCCCAGCCAAAGTTCAGTAATACTCCTGAATTGATGATTCTCAGCTATCTGTTTCGGGTCCAAATGGCAATGGTAATCGATAATTGGTAAACTTTCTGCATGGTTATGGTATAGCTTTTTGGCAGATTCCGACTGAAGTACAAAATCGTTGTGGATAAAATTATTCATTATGGTAGATATTTAAATTAGTGTATACATCGATTTCTTGATAGACTTAATAAAGAAGTTAAAAAATTATTCAACTTTTGTTTTATAAATGAAAAAGAAACTCTATTTTTGTGCACGTACACAAATGTACAAATAATTTATTTATGACAAAACTAAATTCTTAAAATTTCATCCTGAAGGCACAAATTCAGCTATTTTAAGTTAAACATTAATTGGATCAATTTTTAAAGCCCTTAAGATGGTAAAAAAAATACGTATAAAAGATATCGCAAAGATGGCCGGTGTATCAGCCGGAACGGTTGACAGAGTACTTCACAATAGAGGAAATGTTTCTGACGAGGCACGTAAAGCAGTTGAAAAGGTTATTGAAGAGGTAGATTATAAACCAAATATGCATGTGTCGTCAATCTCTTTAAAACGAAGATACAAGATAGCAGTTACCACACCACAATTCTCAAGCGGAGCATATTGGGAAAGTATACATAATGGTATTCGCCATGCTTTGGAAGAGTATGAAAATATAAAAGTGGAATACCATGTTTTTACATACAATCAATACGATATATACAATTGCAGAGAGATATTTAAAAAGATTTCCCAGTTTGAAATGGACGCACTAATAATTGGCCCGACTTTTAAAGAAGAAACCATCAACTTGTGTGAAACTTTAAACTACAGAAAAATACCTTATGTCTTTGTAGACTCAACTATTGAGGAATGTTCACCATTAGCCTATTTTTCGGCAGATCACTACATCGTAGGCAGATTAATAGCCAGTTTAATCACATCTATTATACCTAATGGGTCTAACATAGGGCTGCTGCAGGCTGTAAGGACAGGGGACAGCAGTGCCAATACTACTATTCTGAGGAAAAGAGGATTCAACGATTTTCTTAAGGAAAATAACTGTACAAACCCGATTCTTAATATACCGTTCTCTGTATCTGAAACTAAAGATAATGAAAAACACCTTTCTCACTTCTTTAAAAATCATCACAACGTACCGGGTATCGTAGTTATGAACTCTCGTGGAAGTATTGTATCAGATTACCTGTTTAATAATAAAATTGATAATGTAAGGATGGTATGCATGGACCTAACTACACCAAATGCAGCAGCCATTAAAAAAGGACAAATAAACTTCTTGATTGGGCAAGGCCCTGAATACCAGGGGTTCTATGCCATGAAGACTCTTCTGGAATATCTGATATTCAAAAAACCGGTTAAAGTAGTAAACCACATGCAACTAGATATTCTAACAAGAGAAACAGTAGACTATTATAAAAGATTCAGCAATACTCTTTATTAAACCAATTTTGTATTATTAACGTTTTTTATGTTAATTATTTTTGACCTTTTCTCCCAATAGCCATATTTGTGCACGAACACAGTTGATTTATTAAAAAATACAACAAACAACTGGTTCCTAATTAATAATTATATTTGTATTCAAATTGATATATAATTAATTATAAAGCTTCAAGAATACATTTTATTAATTTTATTGCATCTAATTACAATATTTCAAATTTTTATTAAGTTACTAATGCTATTTTTTACATACATCTGATAAAACAAAATAAAGTGCAAAACACAATATGTGCACGAACACAACACGAAAGGCTAATTCCACTAAAAAAATCAAGCACAAAAATGTTAAAATGAAAAGAAGAACATATACATCAATAATACTTATCGCTCTCTGCTCAATTGTTTTGGGTGGGGAAAAGATCTCAATTAACAGCAACTGGTCATTTTCAAAAAATAATGAAGAGTGGGTAAACATAAATCTACCTCACTCATGGAATGATTTAGATGTAATGGATGATGAGCACGGATATCATCGCGGTATATGCATGTATAAAAAAACATTGGTTATCGATGATAGATTAAAAGATAAAGTACTGTATTTGCTATTTGAAGGAGCTAATCAGATTTCTGAAGTCTACGTAAATGGTAAACTTTCAGGAAAGCATATTGGAGGTTACACTGCTTTTTATGTTCCACTGTTGGATACTATCAGGTTCGGTACAGAAAATCCAAATGAAATAATAGTTAAAGTAGATAATCGTCATAATGATGACGTACCTCCTTTGACAGCTGATTTCACTTTTTTTGGTGGTATATACAGAGATGTATATCTTGTTGCAAAAAACAGTATCCATTTTTCTGTAAGTGACTATTCTTCAGATGGTATATATATATCGACTCCAAAAGTATCTGAATCAAGTGCTAATGTTCATCTGAAAGCTATAATAAGTAATGTAGACAAAAAGAGCAATAGATTTAGTTTACGCACCACTTTATATGACTCCGAAGGTAATATAGTATCACGCAAAAAGACTCCATTTAAAACCACAAAAAACAGTGACATTGTAGTGGAGCAGACTTTGGATGAAATAGATAAACCAAACCTTTGGTCACCTAAAGATCCGTACCTTTATAAAGCTGTCACTCAGATAATAGACAGCAATGGTAATATTCTGGATGAACAATTCAATAGTATCGGATTCAGATGGTTTCATTTTGATCCGGAAAAAGGGTTCTACCTAAATGACAAGCACTACAAACTTATTGGTACAAGCAGACATCAGGATTATAAGTTCAGAGCAAATGCTTTAAGAAATGATTACGCAATTAGGGATTTGGAACTTCTCAAAGAAATGGGAGGTAATTTCTTAAGAATAGCTCATTATCCGCAGGACCCTTCAGTTCTCGAAGCTTGTGACCGTTTAGGAATTCTTGCATCCGTAGAGATTCCTTTAATAAACTCAATTACAGAGTCAGAGGAGTTTACCGAAAACAGCATGACAATGTTGATGGAAATGCTTCGCCAAAACTGCAATCACCCTTCTCTGATTATATGGTGTTACATGAATGAAATACTTTTAAGAGACAAGTTCACTGATGATATTGAAAGGAACAAACAGTATCATAATAATGTATATAAACTAGCAGAAATGTTGGAAAACACTATTCGTCGTGAGGACTCCACAAGATACACAATGCATGTTGGACATGGGGCATATAACAAGTATCGTAAGGCCGGACTTGTCGATCTACCTATGATTGTGGGCTGGAATATCTACAATGGATGGTACAGTAACACTTTTGAAGGATTCTCTACTTTTCTTGACAGATTTCATCAGGATTACCCTGATAAAGTAATGGCAATAACTGAATTTGGAGCTGATAGTGATCCTAGAATAAGAAGCAACGAACCAATCAGGTTTGATAAAAGCACAGAATACTCTACCCTTTTTCATCAGTATTACTTTAAATCAATTATGGAGAGACCATTTGTTGCAGGTGGTATGATATGGAATCTGGCAGATTTTAACTCGGAATTGAGAAATGAAACTATGCCACATATTAATAATAAAGGAATTCTTACCTGGGATCGTACTATGAAGGATCAGTATCTTTTTTATCAGACACAGTTATCGAAGAAACCAATGGTGAAAATTCTGAACATGCAGTGGAAAAAAAGAGAAGGAGTAGCAGATGAAGGTGAAAAGTATTGTAAACAACCACTATTTGTAACAAGTAACAAATCAACTGTTGAATTAATACACAATGGTGAAAGCCTGGGTATTCAAAATGTAGTAGATGGTCTTACAAAATGGACTGTTCCATTTAAAGATGGTGAAAACACACTAGTGGCCTTAAGTGGAAATGCTGCTGACAGAAGCAACATAAGATTTATTTTGCATCCATACATTTATGGTGATAACAGCAAAGAGTTTAAAACCTTGAATTTGCTGACAGGAACTAATAGATTTTATATGGATCCGGAAACAAAAGTAGTCTGGATGCCCGATCAACCTTACCGAAAGGGTAGTTTTGGCTATATCAGCGGAGAACCCTATAAGCTTCCAAACAGTGGCAGAACTCCTTATGGCACTGACTTAGATATTACTTTAACAGACAATGACCCGGTATTCCAGACCCAAAGGGTTGGAATAGAAGAGTACAAATTTGATGTTCCTGTCGGTAAATATGAATTAACCTTGAATTTTGCCGAATTAGAAGGAGTTGCTTCAGAAAAACTTGCATACAACTTAGGTGATGAATCTGAAAACAGTGAAATTTCAAATTATGAAAGGGTATTTGATGTCATTGTCAATGATGAAATTATTCTGAACAACCTAAATATAGCCGAACAATTTGGTATATCAAAAGCAGTTTCAATAAAAACACCTGTCGCAGTCAAAGACATAAAAGGTATTTCAATCCAGTTTAATGCAGTCAAAAACAACGCAATATTAAATTCAATTCAACTCAAAAGAATATTTTAATTAAATTATATAGAATGTTAAAATGAAAAAAACTCCTAAAACAAGTAATCTATGAATGTCTTAAAAAAAGTTCTTTGTGCAATATTAATAGTAGTATTGCACACATTTACAATCTCCACTCTTTACGGCAGTACCGTGAAAGAGTTTGAAGTGCAACAAAACGAGAGAACCATTACAGGTCGAGTAGTTTCATCTTACGACGGTGAAGGACTCCCGGGAGTATCAGTTGTGATTCCAGGCTCTTCACAAGGTACAGTTACCGACATAGATGGAAACTTCAGCTTAAATGTGCCGGCAGGTACAAGCTCGCTACAATTTTCATTTATTGGTATGAAAACACAAACAGTTAAAATCTCTTCTTTAAATAATATACAAGTGACTTTAGAAGATGACACAATTGGTCTTGAAGAAGTCGTGGCAATTGGGTATGGTGTAACCAGAAAAAGTGATTTAACCGGCTCTGTGGTATCAGTTGATTCTGAGGAAATAAACAGATTCCCGGCTACTAACGTAAACGAGATGTTACGCGGGCAGGCAGCCGGAGTACAGGTTACCTCTCCCGGTGGTGCTCCAGGTGAAACATCAAATATTCTTATCCGTGGCAATCGTTCTTTATCGAGTGGACAGAGTCCGCTTTATATAGTCGACGGCATGAACGTCCCACATATAAATGATCTTAACTCTTCTGATATCGAATCAATTGAGATATTGAAAGACGCTTCATCACAGGCTATATATGGATCAAGAGCCTCTAATGGTGTAATATTAGTAACCACAAAAAGAGGTAAAGCAGGTAAAGTAACTGTTGACCTGAACTCTTATATAGGTACTCAGCAGTTTCAGCGTAATTTTGATATGTATAGTCCTGATGAATGGCTAGAACTCAGATTCTGGGCAAAATACAACGAGGGCACTGCAGGAATTGGCACTCCCGGTAAGATGATTCCTGAAGTTGTTCTGGACGACCCTATTATGAATGAGACTTATCAAAAAAAGAATTATGTTAATTGGGCTGATCTGGTCTTCAGCAATGCTTTACAACATAAACACGACTTGAGTGTTCGTGGCGGTTCAGAAAAAATCAAATATTCTGCAGGTTTCGGATATCTCGATCAGAATGGCGTCATTGGTAAATCAGGTTATCAAAGAGGATCTTTCAGATTAAATACCGATATGGAAATCACCGATTGGCTGGATGCAGGTGCAAACTTATCTTACGCAAAATCAAAAAGACTGATTACTGATGGAAACTTCAACGATATCTCAACAATGACACCTTTCTCTCAACCATTTAATGAAGATGGATCTCTTAGGAAAGAGTCAAATACAGGAGAGAACAACCCACTATGGGAAATGGAAAATGCAGATCAGCAACAGGATGATGAATTCGTGACAGCAGCAATATTTGCAAATGTCTCTTTAACGAAAGATCTGAGCTATAGGTTTAGTGCCAACTTAAGATCTAATAACAGAAACTCATACAGATACAGAAACAAATTATATCCAGGATCTACTGGCGAAGGATATATCAATCACTGGAACAGGTCTAGTTGGCTACTGGATCACGTATTAAACTATTCTGTACCGTTTAGCAGTGATGATCATAGAATGACGGTAAGTTTAATTCAAAGTGCTGATGAAGATCTTACAAAATCTACACGTGCAGATTTTATAAATTCAACTACTGATCTATTTAAATGGGATGTAATCGGCGACTCCGAAATTGAGGATGTTAATCGTTCAATAACACGTGAAAGGGCTACTTCTTATGCTGCACGTGTACAATATTCATTACTGGACAGATATCTCTTTACCGGTTCTGTAAGACGAGATGGTGCATCTGTTTTCGGAAGAGAAAACAAATGGGCTACATTTCCGTCTGCAGCACTTGCATGGAGAATAAACGAAGAATCATTTATGGAGTCGACAAAAGATTGGTTAGATATGCTGAAACTCAGAGTTAGTTACGGTGTTGTAGGTAACTGGGCTATTCCTGCATATCGTACATTAGGTCTCTCTAACAGTTATGAATATCTTTTCGACGGAAAACTCGCTATTGGCTACTTGCCATCAAGCCAACTTCAAAATCTTGGACTAAAATGGGAAACTACCGGCTCTTTCAACACCGGACTAGATTTTATATTCCTCAATGGAAGAATTAGTTCAACAATTGAGTTCTATAACACCAAAACCGACAATCTCCTTATTCAGCGCTCAATTCCTTCACTTACAGGATACAGTTCTATGTGGGATAACCTTGGAAAAACCAAAAGTTCGGGATTTGAGTTTGTTCTGAATACTAAAATTATTGACAAGAAAGACTTTTCATTAAATATCGGTGCTAACTTCTCTACTCAAAAGAACGAAATAGTCGAAATTGATGGTAGGGTTGATCAGAATGGCAAGCCGATTAATGATATTGAAAACAACTGGTTTATTGGTGAACCAATTAATGTAAGGTATCAATATGTTTTTGGCGGAATATGGCAAGAGGATGAAATTGAAGAACTACACAAACTATCCGAAGAGGAACAACAAAAACATTTTCTCCCGGGAGATGCTACTCCAACAGCAGGTTATATAAAACTAGCAGACTATAATAATGATGGTAAAATAACTGAGGATGACAGAAAAATTTTCAACCTCGATCCTGATTGGTATGCATCTTTCAATTTAGATTTATATTATAAGGGTATAGATTTAACAGCAGAATTTTACACTGTTCAGGGAGTTCAGAGGTATAATCCATACCTGGGTAATTTTAATCAGGGTGGAACTCTTAATGGCAGATTAAACGGAATGAAAGTCAACTACTGGACACCGACAACAGAAAATATGCCAAGCAACCGTTCAAATGAGGCTCCTAAGCCACTGTATACAGGTTCAGTGCCATGGTTCCCGGTGTTAGGTATGCAAGATGCATCTTATTTCAGATTACGTTCACTTACTATGGGATATACATTCCCACAGAAACTTACTCGTAATATCGGAATTGAGCGTTTCAGAATGTATGCAACCGGTACAAATCTTTTTACTATAACAGATTTCAAATCATATAGCCCTGAATCAAATGCTGATGCATATCCTGAACCACAATTATTCACATTTGGAATTAACCTAACATTTTAATAATTAACTGTATGAAAAATTTATTATATATAATTGCCGCACTGTTTATTACATTGCAAATTGTTGGTTGCTCGGATACCTTCCTTGAGGAGAAATCTGAAACTGACTTCACCTCAAGCACTCTGTTTGAAACCCCTGAAGGGCTGGAAAAAATGGTTTTGGCGCTTTACGCTTATGAGAGAGATTTTGTATCAAGCGTAAATGCATATTTCCCTCATTTCGTGTATAATGACAGGGTAACAGACTTAATTGTTTTTATTACAGGAAGTGATTCACATTTAAGTCGCTACACCTCTCCCGGTCCATCTTCAGAACCGGCTAATGTAATCTACGGACCATACTGGAACAGAAGGTATTATGAAATAGGTCGCGCCAATGAGATCATATACTATGGAGAACAACTTGGTGAAGAAACAGCCCAAACAGTTGGTGAAGCAAGTTTTTTCAGGGCATATAATTATTATGGTTTATGGTCAAAATTCTCAAGACTATACCTGACTACTGAACCTGTAACCAAAGATAATCTTGATGACATCAACTATGCTCCGGCTGACAGTACTGCAATATTTCAGCTCATGTACAGCGATTTAGACAGGGCAATTGAAGTTCTACCTAATGTAGCTCCGGCAGACGGAAGAATATCCAAAGCTACTGCACGTCATTTGAAAGCATTGGTAGCAGCGTGGACTAAAGACTGGCAGGAAGTTGCAAATCAAATAGATGCAATTGACAGCGAGCCAAATGGTCTCTCACTTGTACCTAATCCTGTAAACATCTTTAATAAATCTAACCTGAGTACTAGTGAAACACTATGGAAACTCACCTTCTCTCAGGAAAGGGGTGGTGGTGAAGGCCACAGATACAGCTCGCAGATGGTAAGTCAGATTGCATCTGAGAATATGACATGGAAGGTAATCAATGGTGTCCCTACTCAATATAATGAGGAAAATCTGGGAAGAAATGATGGTCGTGCTTTTCCTAATAGTTACCTGATGTCGCTTTATCCTGAGGATGACTTAAGAATTAATGCTTACTACAAAACTCACTATACTTATCAGAATCCTAATGAACTAATAACTATTCCTCCTGCAAAAGACAAGGTAGTTAATGGTGTAACAATAAGAAGTACAACGAACGAAACGGGTCTACCTTACACTGTAAAAGTTGGAGACACCATCTATGGACGCGATGTTAAGGAGGCTAAAGGCAAAGCATTAGATAGAAGAAGGATTCTGCCTTCAAGTCTGAAAAATGTTGACATCTGGACTAAACCTCTCGATGCAAATAATGATCACGTAAGCTTCAAGGATATTATGGTTTTCCGTCTAGCTGAATCTTACCTCTTGGGTGCCGAAGCATATATGCACCTTGGGAATCAAGTGAAAGCAAGATATTATTACAATAAGACATGGGAGCGGGCAGGACATTCACCTGAAACAAAAGAGATTACCTTTGATATGATTAGAGATGAACATGCACGCGAACTTGCTTTTGAAGGTCGCAGATGGGAATTTTTGAAAAGAAATGGTATATGGTACAATCAAATGAGAAATTATGCCGGCGATTTCACTAAATACCCCGCTTCATCTTTAGCAGACTATGACGAAAACACTTACGGAATATCAGATGGCAGAGATCCTGCTTTTGGTCCCAATCCCGAATATTACTATGATATGAACGGATCTGATACTGATATTTTTGTAAGATTTAATGTGAGATCATATCATGTAAACTGGCCTATTCCTCAATCTCAGATTGATGCTATGGGTGCTGAAAATTTCCCTCAAAATCCGGGTTACAGTGAATAATAAGGGTATGAACTATACTAATTTTTAATAATATTAGTTGGCAAACAATGGGGGTTAAAAAACAATTTTAACCCCTATTGTAATTTTATATAATAATTAAGATGGAAATCATTTAATAAACAAAAAGGATGAATCCTTATAAGAAAAACATTTTCAATATGATCAATTTGTTAATTTTTACGACCATTATACTTTCTTGTAGTTCACCTTCAATCATTGAACCATTTCAAGACACTGTTAATGATAAAAAAGTTGAAGTACTTTCCTCCACTTACTTTGTAGATGCGAAAAATGGCAATGACCTAAATCTTGGGACATCACCTGACAAAGCTTGGAAGTCTTTGGAACACATTAATAAACAGACATTCGGACCGGGTGCTAAGCTGCTTTTCAAAGCAGGTGATAGCTGGTATGGAAGTCTTATACCAAAAGGATCAGGTACAGAGGGCAAGGTTTTTGAAATTGGTAAATATGGTGATGGCACCCGACCTGCTATTCACGGAGACGGAACCAATGCAGCTATTCACCTGAATAATATGGAATATCTATTGTTGAGAGATCTGGAAATTACAAACTACAACAGTTCAGAAGAGGGTGGAATAAGTCTGAAAGAATGGGAAAGAAGAAATGTCACCGATTGGGCTGACGCAATTAACCCTGACCAGCATGTTTCAGGAAATAACACTAAGTTCGGCATTAAGATAAGTGCAAAAGATATGGGAGAAGTTAGTCACATCCATCTCATAAACCTTGAAGTCCACGGAGTAAATGGAGCCATAGATCAAAGTAAAGAGTCTACAAAGCACAATGGGGGAATTTTTATTGAAATAACAGGTAACAGCATCCCAACATGGTTTAATGACCTTAGGATTGAGAATTGTTATATTCATGATGTAGATCGTACAGGGGTTTCTAACGTAAGCTCATGGAGTAATCGTACATTTACCAGCTTGGGAGATTGGACTCCTTCAGAGAATCTGGTTATTAGAAATAACTTATTCGAAAGGTCAGGAGCAAATGCGTTGATTGTGAGAGTGGCTTTGAATCCTTTAATAGAGAGAAATCTTTTTCATCAGAATGGGATTAAAGCCTCAGGAAACGCAGCATTTAACTTTAATACTGATGGAGCTTTATGGCAGTATAATGAAGCAAGATTTACAAAGAAAAACAAAAATGATGCAGATGCAGGAGGGTTGGATAGCGATTACAAAAGCAAAAACACTATAATTCAATATAATTACCTGCATGATAATGATTTTGGCATGTTGGTAACCGGTGGACCTAAAAAAACAGATGGGTCAAATTTCAACGATAGGACAATAGTCCGTTATAATATATTTGAAAGAGATGGACTGGTAAAAAGGGATGGTGAAATTGCTTTTGCTTTTAAAGTAGGAGGTAACGCAACAAATACTTTTGTACATAACAATGTGTTCTATCTCTCAAAAGAACAAAGTGATGTAAATATGGTATATCACAGAAGCTGGAATGGCTACCCCGACAGAACAAGTTATTTCAATAATATTTTTTATTTTGAAAGTACCGGTCATAGCTACGAATTAACCAACAGTACCAACAACAGTTTTACCAATAACCTTTATTATGGAAATAATACTGTTTCATGGCACAAAGGAGAAGGTAATATCTTCGATGATCCTAAATTTAGTAATCCCGGAAATGGCACTGAGGGGTATAGGATAAAATCAACTTCTCCAGCTAAAGGAAACGGCATAAGATCGCAAAATATTCTTTTCCCTTTATATGATTTTTATAATAATCCGATAAATAATAGTTCTATTCCTGATATTGGCATTCACCAGTTAATACCTTGAAATCATTTAGTATGTGTATCGTCCTGATTTTGTCCTTATCAACTCCTTACAAAACCCATACCAACTCCTTATCATCTTCGGTTAAATCAGAAGCAGATAGGGACTTGGTAAGAACAAAACAGGTATTATATAAGACTGAAGAGTATCTTATTTATGAAAATAAAAAATATCTTATATTCAGCTTGAATATTTAAATATTTTTACATTAAACATCTTTGGTGCTCACTCTTAATAAGAGTACTTTTGTGCACGTACACATTAGAACACTCAAAATATCTAAAATATGAAAAAAACAGTTTATACAATTTTAATTACTGCAATAATAATATTAGCCCAATCCTGCAAGTCAGATATGGTTAAAGAAAACTTCCGGTTTGCAGATCAACAGATCGAATATGCACTGCAACTGGTTGATTCGGTTATTCAAAATGATAACAGAGATGATGATACAAAAGCAAAAAATCCTTTAGTAAGCCCCAGAACCATAGATGATGAGGGTAATCTGAAAATGGTTAGAGCGAGAGACTGGACCAGTGGTTTTTTTCCAGGCGAGCTCTGGTTTATGTATGAATACACTAAAGACAATAAATGGAGAGAAAGAGCTGAGGAGTTTACTGAAAATCTGGAAGGTTTGAGGAATTATAAAGGCACTCATGATCTTGGATTTTTAATTTACAATAGTTTTGGAAATGGACTCAGACTAACTGATAACGAGTCATACAAGCAAGTTGTCCTTGATGCAGCATATTCATTGGCATCGAGATATAAGCCGGAAGCCGGAATTATAAGATCGTGGGACCATAACAGAGATAAATGGCAATGCCCTGTTATTATAGACAATATGATGAATTTGGAATTGCTATTCTGGGCATTTAAGGAAAGTGGCGACTCAACATTTTACAATATTGCTGTGAGTCATGCTGACAAGACAATGGAGAATCATTTTCGCCCTGATTTTGGCACCTATCATGTAGTAGATTATGACACAATTACCGGCGAAGTACTTAATAGGCATACACATCAGGGTTATGCGCATGAGTCCACATGGTCGAGAGGTGAAGCATGGGCTCTTTATGGTTATACAATGATGTTTAGGGAAACCGGCAATAAAGCATATCTGGATCAGGCAGTTAATGTTGCGGAATATATTTTCACACACCCTAATCTCCCTGAAGATCTTGTGCCCTATTGGGATTATAATGCTCCTGAAATACCGAATGAACCAAGGGATGCCTCTGCTGCATCAATAGCAGCCTCTGCACTTTATGAGTTAAGCAGTTATGTAGAAAATACCGAAAATGCTGAACTATTCAGGAATTATGCCGACACAATATTAGACAATCTTACAACCGGCTACAGGGCTGCTCCCGGTACAAACGGAGGTTTCCTTTTGATGCACAGCACAGGCTCTAAGGCAGGTAATTCAGAAATTGATGTACCTCTGGTATATGCTGATTACTATTTCCTTGAAGCATTAATAAGGAAGGATAAACTGGAAAACAATATCTCAATATTTAATTAATCACTTTTCTATGCGATATACAATAATATTATATGCCACTCTAGCTTTTATGCTTCTTACACTTTTCCCTTTGAAGGGACAAATTAATTACGAAAACTCAACCAGACTAACAGATGGATGGGATTTTCTGAAAAGTGATCTCTCGGGACCGTGGGAAGCTGTTCGTGACTATAATAAAAAAGGTGAGGAGATTGTGCCAATCTGGACACAAGTAACTGTTCCGCATTCATATAATGCTTTCGACGCAGTTGATCCCGATGTTAATTATTATCAGGGTCCAACATGGTACAGAACGAAACTTAAGATTGACAATCCTTATGAGAATGGTCGCACTATTCTGCATTTCGAAGGTGTTGGCCAAAAAGCTGAAGTATATGTTTATCTCACAAAAGTGGGTTCTCATGTAGGTGGGTACGATGAATGGGAAGTTGATATAACTGATGCAGTCAACAGTTTCCTCAAAACAGAAGAAGCTGAGTCATATAAAGGCAGTGTACCCGTTGAAATAAGAGTTGACAACTCACGAGATACCGAGATGATTCCTTCCGATCTTTCAGATTTCAATCTTTACGGAGGTCTGTATAGGTACGTGAATCTTGTTTATACACCAGCAGTAGCAATTAAATCTCTGCAAACTTATGCTTCGGTAGATGAAAAAGGAAGAAAAGGTGAATTATCTATCGTATCAGACTTCAAAAATCACGACTCCAGAAGTGATTATAATGGCAAGGAAGCTTTGGTAAATATACAGATTCTTAATCCTGCCGGTGATGTAATTAAAGATCAAAATATAACAATAGATAGTTTTAATGAACAGGAACTTCTGAATATTTCCATAAATAAACCTGAACTTTGGTCGCCTCAACACCCTAGCCTTTATTCAGCAAAAGTTACTCTTAAAACTCATGCCGATTCTATGGTTAGCGTAGAAAAGTTTGGATTTCGCAATTTTGAATTCAAGAATAAAGGCCCTTTCTATCTTAACGGTGAGCGCCTCCTGCTAAGGGGCACACATAGGCACGAAGATCATGCTGGAGTGGGTCCGGCAATGACTGAAAAAATGATTATCAAAGAGATGGAGATGATGAAAGAGATGGGAGTTAATTTCATCAGGCTTGGTCATTATCAACAATCTCGTATTGTATTGGAGCAATGCGACCGTTTAGGTATTCTCGTATGGGAAGAAATCCCCTGGTGTCGTGGAGGTCTTGGAGGAGAAATTTATAAGGAGCAAGGCAAAAGAATGCTTACTAATATGATTTCACAACATCGCAATCATCCTTCTGTAATATTATGGGGACTGGGTAATGAGAATGACTGGCCAGGTGATTTCCCGGAGTTCGATAAAGATAAGATCCGTGAGTATATGACCGAGTTGCATAATCTTTCTCACGAGCTTGATGATACCCGACTTACAGCAATAAGAAGGTGCGACTTCTGCAAAGATATAGTTGACGTTTATTCACCTTCAATATGGGCAGGCTGGTACAGAGGCATATACACTGATTATAAAAATGTTTCTTACCATGAGATGCAGCAAGTTGACCATTTTCTGCATGTTGAATGGGGTGGTGACAACCATGCCGGCAGGTATGCCGAAGATCCTTATGTAAACCTAGATAAAATTGAAGGAAGCGAAGCTAAAGCAGATGAAAGAGCAGGTGATGCTTCACTTTACGGAGGTACTGCACGAGCCTCACGAGATGGTGACTGGAGTGAATCTTACATTACAGATCTTATCGACTGGCACTTGAAGGAACAGGAAACAATGCCATGGCTTACCGGTGCTGCTTATTGGCCTTTTAAGGATTTTTCAACACCTGTACGCCCGATAAACCCTGTGCCATATATGAACCAGAAAGGTGTAGTTGAACGTGATTTCACAAAGAAAGAGGCATACTATGTATTTCAGTCATACTGGACAGAAAAACCGATGGCACGAATCTATGGTCACAACTGGTCTATTCGGTGGGGCGAAGAAGGAGAGATTAAAACTTTAAAAGTATATTCTAATTGCAGTGAAGCTGAGCTTTTTCTGAATGGAGTAAGTCTTGGTAAAAAGGTTAGAGACAGTCAGAACTTCCCTGCTGCCGGTCTTAGATGGGAAACCGCATTCAGAAATGGAGAGAATAGTGTTAAAGTTATAGCAAAAAATAGCAAAGAGACCGTAACAGATGAGATCTCTTTTTACTATGAAACCCGTAAGTTTGGAGAAGAAGCAAAAATTAATCTAAAAGTTGTAGAAGAGACAAATGATTATGCCTGGATAGAAGCTGAGTTTACTGACAACAATGGCGTAAGATGTTTAACATCTTCAAAAGTTCTCCGTTTCAAATCATTGGGCGATGGTTATCTGGTTGAAAACATGGGAACATCAGATGCATCTAAAAAAGTTCAGGCATACAATGGCAGGGCTCTCATAAAACTGATGAAAAAAGGAGAGAGAAATATTGTTACAGCTTCGGCTGAAGGCTTGGAAACAGCTTTTATTGAGGTATACTGAATTTATACTACTACTGACTAAATTAAATATAAGATTTGTAAATCAAGTATAAGGAAATGAATTGAAAAAAAGGAGATGATTTAAATAAAACAAAATCATCTCCTTTTATATTTATAGATATTGAAAAATCTAAATGCTGAATAACCTTTTTAAATGTCTGTCGTAGATATTTTCTTCAACACATGAACCTACAACATTATCGAATTTAACCAGCATATCGGTATATTCATTGCCCATTTCTGCAGCCACTTTATAAGCAACATGAATCAATTGGCGGAAATTGGAGTTGTAATCCGGATGTTCAGGAATATGACGAAGAGTGTCGGCATATTTATCGCTACTCCAGCTATTTACCTCTTCAACAGAAGGTAGCTTTGATCCATCTATATCAATTACATCAGCATAAGGAGCACAAAGCTCTTCCTGTCGGTTGTATGAATTCTCGTAAATTTTCTTAGCCAGCTCAAGTCCTTCACCACCGGCAACAGCCAATCCTATCACCTCCTCAAGCCATGTTGTACCAGCAGTTTTCAGGTGCAACCCTTTGTCATATTTTGCAATAACCTCAGCCATAATCGGATAAATTGAGAACTTATCACTTCCTGAGTGAACACTCAGTTTAAGTTCTTCAGGCAAACCAAATTCCTTAACAGCAAAATCAAGTACCAAAACGTCCTCTTCAAACTCTTTGGCAAACTGATCAAGATCACCTACATAATCAACCCCTTTATTAAATCTACCGGTAAACTTGGGAGCAATAGTCTGTACTGGTACACCCTTGTCGGCTAACATTTTTAATATGAAAAGCATCTCAACAGGTGTCTGAGGTGATTCAACCTCATCCATAGAAACCTCAGTAATAAAATTACCTTCTCCTTTTTCTTTTTTCAGATATTCATAGATATCTGATGCATGCTGTGTTGCTGCCAAAAATTTACCGGCAATCTTGTTTAGCAGCTCTTTAATTATATGCAGTGGTTTTTCTATACCTGGGATTTGCAGTTCTCCAACATATTTTTCACATGAAGCTACAAAAGCATCCACATCCTCTTTGCTGCTCTCTTTACCAATAAATGAAGCTACATCAAGAGTAAAGAAATCCGATGAATCAACATACTTTGATACACTGGACAGATTGATATGATCAGCATCAACGAAATAAGGGCCGGTATAATTAAGAGCTTTCACAGCCTCATCTGCCTCTTTGCGAGTATCCGCAGGAACAGTACCAACATATATATGCTCCCTGTTTGATTTATTCCATACAGGATTAATTTCCAAACCTGTCTCGTTTGCTTTCATAATAGCCCTTAGCTGAGCTCTTCCCTGATGAGTGAATCGATCGCCCACTCCAATACTATATTTACCTAATTTCATTATATCTGTTTTTAAAAATTAAAAAAATTCTTTGCATTATTGTATGATATGCTTTCTACCATTTTTCCAAGGAAATCCATTTCAGAAGCAGGCAGTAGCCCTTTTTCCACATCATTACCAATTAGATTACACATTATTCGGCGGAAATATTCATGTCGGGGATAGGATAGAAAACTGCGTGAGTCTGTAAGCATTCCTACAAAACGACTCAATAAACCAAGGTTAGAGAGTGAATTCATCTGTGCCTCCATTCCTGTTTTCTGGTCCAGGAACCACCATCCTGAGCCAAACTGTATTTTACCGGCAACTGATCCATCCTGAAAATTACCTATCATAGTAGCAATTAAATCATTATCCCTCGGGTTGAGGTTATATATGATAGTTTTGGCTAATTTGTTATCCTTGTCCAGCTGGTCTAAGAAGCGACTCATAGCTTTAGCGATTGTAAAATCTCCAATAGAATCAAACCCTGTATCAGGACCCAACTGTTTGAACAGACGAGTATTGTTGTTACGAATGGCACCATAATGAAACTGCTGAGTCCAGCCCTTTTCCCAATCCATAATAGCACCTTCATGGAGCATAGCTGATTTAAATTTCAGGATTTCTTCTTTTGTTAGTTCACTACCGCCATATACTTTATTAAAGATTTGCTCAATCTCAGTTTGAGTATATGGTTCTGCATAAAACTCTTCTATTCCGTGATCAGATAGCTTACATCCCACACTTGCAAAGAAATCGTGACGATTACGAAGTGCATTGATTAAGTCACTGAATTTACTTATAGTTACACCCGACACATCTGAAAGTTTCTCCAGATAAGTGCGGTATTCTTTTGGATTCTCCACCGCCATAGCTTTATCAGGACGCCATGTTGGGAGTACTTTTATCTCGAATCCCTCATTTTTTAATGAAATATGATGTTCAAGACTATCCACCGGATCGTCTGTAGTACACACCACTTTAACATCGAATTTTTTCATTAATCCTCGAGCAGAGTACTCGGGTGTACGTAACTTCTCGGTACAAATATCATAAATCTCTTTAGCAGATTCAGTATTCAGAAGTTTATCTACCCCAAAAGCTCTTTTAAGCTCTAGGTGAGTCCAATGGTACAGTGGATTTCTCATAGTATAAGGTACTGTTTCAGTCCACTTTACATATTTTTCCCAGTCGGAAGTATCTTTGCCTGTGCAGTATTTTTCTTCAATACCATTAGTACGCATTGCCCTCCATTTATAATGGTCTCCCTCAAGCCATATCTGACCAAGATTATCAAAGGAATGATCTTTCGCGATATACTCCGGATTTAAATGACAATGATAATCGATAATAGGCTGTTTTTCTGAATGTTCGTGATACAGTTTTTTTGCTGCATCTGACTGTAGCAGGAAGTCATCATGGATAAAACTTTTCATAGAATATTATATTTAAAATGAATATTTCATAGTTCAACAATAGACTTTTTAATTTCTTTTTTGTACTCACTTGGAGTCATTTTATATTTCTTCTTAAAGCATCTGCTGAAATATTTTGAATCATTAATTCCCACCATAAAGGCAACTTCTTTAACAGTAAAATCACCTTTTTCAATTATTTCAGCTGCATGCTGCAATGATATGTCGCGTACATATTCAATCGGGGAAAGCCCTGTTAATCCTTTCAACTTTTTAAAGAATACAGAACGACTCATCCCCACTTCGTTAGCAATATCTTCAATTACAAAATCCTTGTTTCCTAAATGCTCTTCTATAAAACTATTGACAGAATGTAAAAATTCAAGATCTTTTGAGTTGGTTGCTATTTCCTGATCTTCTCCTGCCCCAATTAATTTACTGCCTGAAGAAATATTAACTCTGTTTCTATAATAATACTGGAGTTCACTTCTTCGATTCAACAAGTTTTGGACCCTTGCCTTGAAAAACGAGACGCTGAATGGCTTTGTAATATATTCATCTGCACCATGCTGAAATCCCTCTAATTTGCTGTCAAGAGTGGTTTTAGCCGTTAAAAGCAAAAATAAAATATGACTTGTTCTGATATTTTTTCTTATATTGCCCAACAGCTCCATACCATCAGCTTCCGGCATCATAATATCACTCACAATAAAATCAGGGATAAGCTCTACCGCCTTTTCGTAACCCTCTTTACCATCGGCAGCTTCATATACTTCGTAGTCATTCTCGAGTATTGACCTTATAAACAATCTGAGGTCCTCATCATCCTCAACTATAAGAACAGAGGGAAGAGTGTTTAATTTTTCAGGAAGCGTATTTTGCTGATCACTAAGCCTATAAACATCATAATCTGTTTCACTTAATGTTGTTGTTGTGACTGTATCGTTAAATATAACATCTGAATCAAAATGGCGGGTTCCTTTTTTAAATATCACTCTGAATGTGCTCCCTTTATTTTCTTCACTCTCAACCTCAATTTCTGCTTTATGCTTATCTGCCATCTCTTTCACTATTGAGAGTCCTATACCGGTACTTGGTTTGCTTTTATCCTCATTAAAGGATTCAAATCTTTTGAATAGCCTGCTCTGTTTGTCTTTTGATATACCTAATCCACTATCCTTAACCTGTAAAGCAATTGATTCATTGACATTATACAGGGACAAACTTATCGAATCTCCTCTTGAAGTAAATTTAAATGCATTGGAAAGTAGATTTACAATTACCTTCTCAATTGCATCAACATCTAACCAGAGAGTTTGATTTCCTACTCTGTTATCAAAGCTGTAATCAATCTCTTTTAATTCTGCAACTTTGACATAATTGGAAAAGATATTCTCTACAAAAGGGGCAATTTCAACTTTATTTACTGTTAGCGCCGACTGTTCTATCTTTTGGAAATCAAGTATTTGATTTACCATATTAAGGAGTCTGTTGGTATTCTTTGACACAAGCTTGAGTTGATTTTTAACAGACTCAGAAGCCTCTTTGCTATGGAGCAAATTTTCTATCGGTGAGACAATCATAGTAAGCGGAGTACGAATTTCATGTGAAATGTTTGTGAAAAAGCGAGTCTTTAATTCCGATTCCTGTTTTTCAAGAATAATCTTATTTCGCATCCTGTAGAATGTGTAAAGTATTTTATAAGCAACAAAGGCAGCAAGAATAAACAACATAGCATAAATTAGATATGCCCACCATGTTGCCCAGTAAGGAGGCAGAATCTCTATTAGCAGTGTACGCTCATTATCTGCCCACACCCCATCACTATTCGTAGATTTTACTCTAAACAAGTACTTCCCTTTAGAAAGGTTAGTATAATTTGCTATACGTTGATTTCCGGAATAGTTCCATTCCTTATCGAAACCTTCAAGTTTATATGCATATAGAATATTTTTAGAATCGGTATAATCGAGAGCAGCAAACTCTAAAGTGATGAAATTCTGATTGTGTTTCAGTGTTAATTGCTCCACCAGATTTAAATTCTTCATCAGGGGTCCAGAAGGTAATATCTGAACCTCACGATTAAAAAGTCTAAATCCCACCAACGCCAGATTGGGGTTGAACCTGTTATTTTTACACTGCCAGGGTCAAACAGTATAATGCCCTGTGAATATCCAAACAACATTCTTCCGTTATTCAGGCAACATCTGGAATTTTCAGAGAAATTATTCCTTTTCATCAATCTCTTAATCTCGCTAAAGTTTTCAAAGGTTTCATTCTGCACATTAAACTTTGTGAGGCCACCTTCACTGCTAATCCACAAATTTCCGTTATGGTCTTCTTGGATTGAGAGTATGATATCTGATGGTAATCCATGACTTTTGTTAAAAGTTTCAAAAGCTATCGGCAGACCCTTATCATCTGTATCTGTTATTTTACTGACTCCACCCCCAAAAGTTCCTATATAAGTATGTCCCGATCTTGTCGTACAAATATCCATTATATCATTGGCACCTATTGAATTATTATTTGAATTACTGCCGGTATATACATTAAAATCAATTTCGACAGCTGATTTAAAGTCTGAACAAAACATTATAAATCCGAGTGTTGTTCCAACAGATATATTTCCTTGTTTATCTTCTGATATAATTCTCACTTGCTCTCCCTTGCCAATTGGATAATTTGAGAGAATATTTCTGTGATTTATAAATTTTTCATCTAAATCATTATTCATTATTAGGTTGATACCACCACCAAAAGTTCCAATCCATATATTCCTATTCCTATCTTCAAAAATGGAGTAAACGTTATTATTACTTAGTGAATAAATATCTTTAGGATTATGCTTGTAATTTTGTATGATGAACTCTTCGCTTTTTTTACCCCGTGTCAGTTTGTAGGCTCCTTCTCCTTTGGTCCCCAGCCATATATTATTATTTGAATCTTCTGTAATTGAATAAACAACACCGCCAATAGATAATTCATTTTTTATATCACCCTGACTATTTAGAATATGAATTTTCCCATCCTTAGTTGCTATCCAGATCATGCCTTCCGAATCTTCAAAAATGGGTCGTACATCGTTGTTAATAGTAGAGTTAACTGTATTGTTAAGAACAATAGAAAGGAATTGGGAGTCATCGTAGAAAATCACTTTTTCAAGTCCGTGCGAACGAGTACACATCCAAAGATTTCCCTGCCTGTCAGAATATGCAGTATGCATCATATTTGAAAATATCCAGTTGGATGAAAATGGCTCGTTATAGAAAGGGATTAATTGATTGCTCTCTCTGTCGTAAGTTGAAAAACCACCCCCTCTTGGGTGCACCCAAAGCCGATTCTCAATATCCTCAAATATGAAGAAGTTGGGAGGAAAGACAGAGGATTCCTTACTCTCAATATATGGGGTATAATGTTTATATTCCTCTGTATAAGGATTAAACTTCGAGACACCAAGCAAATCAGTTTCAAACCATATATTTTTTGAACGATCAATATATTCAGTTATAATTTCATTAAACTGCATTTCAGGGAAAGTGTTTCTATTGTATCTTTCCATACTCCCATCATGGGTATTATAAATTATAAAACCATCATACTTAGACCCTATTAGAATTCTCTCGGATGATATTTCTCTTATAGATTTTACATCTGATGACAACTCTGTTTGAAGTTGATAAAAAACTTCCCTTTCTTTGTTGTATATCCAAACATTTCCTTCTTCAGAGGCAAACCAGAGCTCGTTGTTGAAATCCATGACACTAAAGAAAGGGGCCTGACTTTTTAATCCTGTTTCAGATTCTGGATGAAAATAAAAAACAGGGTCTGAGCCATCATCTTTAATACATGTTAAACCTCCCTTAGTCAGAATCCATGTATCGTGAGTATCTTCAAAAACATCATATACAAAATTATTTGTGAGGTTGTTTTTTTCGGATCTATATACAATTGAATTGAAAAGAGAGTCAATTACTGCTATACAACCATCATTTTCGGACAATATCCACACTTTTCCACTGCTTTTTGGAATTATTTGTGAGGCTGAAAAAAAGATGTCGGTTAACTCTTCTATATCATTTGTTCCTAAAAAGGATTCAGTTTCAATATTAAACCTGAGAGCCTGATTGTCGTACGTCAAAGTCCATATATTGTTGAATTTATCTTCGAAGATATTATCAATCCTACTGCTTCTTGATTCAATAACATTTCCAGTGGGCAGTTGAAAAGTTGTAAATGTATAGCCATCAAACTTACTTAGCCCATTCCAGGTACTGAACCACATGAAATCATCACTTCCCTGAAGAATATCGGTAATTGTATGCTGCGGCAATCCATCTTCTGCTCCGTAATGTTCAAAATATGCTTTTGGTTGTGCTGAAAGAGTTTCTAAACTTATTGTCAGAACAAGCATAAATAATGTTACATTATATGGGATCAAGTGTTTATTCATATATACTTATCGAAGTTCTCTTTAATTCTTTAAGGCGTTATATAAACTGCTTTATACAAATATATAATTTTTTCTCAAGGTAAGTGTGCTTACATTCTGTTAAAAACCAATTTACAACACCCATAAAACCAATTCTTCAACCATATTTTATTACATTGTTATTATAATTGTGATGCTAGTCAGCAAAGAAAATTTTATTAACTAAATAAAACACTCCGCCTTTGCAATGAGGAATTTATTTAAATATTAGTTTAGTATAAATATTGTCTTTTTAAAAATAGCTAAAACAATTCAACACCCCTTAAAAACCATTTAGTCTACTTCAATACAAATAAACAGTGTTAATATTGCATTATAGATAGATTACGAATAATAGTTGTACAGATTTTATCTAATAACAATTGATTTAAACACATATAATTAACTTAAATAAACATGATGAATATGAATGGATTAAAAATTAAAGCGGAATTAACTATCAGCTTACTGATATGTATGCTTTTATCCACTTTGTCCGTAATAGCCCAGGAAAGGACAATTAGCGGCAGAGTAAGTGATACGCGTGGAGAACCTATAATCGGGGCAAACGTAATGATTACAGGTACAAGTACCGGAGCTGCAACTAACATTGATGGATATTACACACTTTCAGTACCAGCTTCTGCAACCTCACTTCATGTTAGCTACATCGGAATGAAAGATATTGAGGTTCCCATTTCAGGGAACATTGTAAATATCGTAATGGAAGAAGATGTTTCCAGCTTAGATGAAGTGGTGGTTATTGGATATGGGACTCAACGAAGACGGGATCTTACCGGATCTGTGGCATCTGTCGGGGGTGATGCTATTGCCGCAGTCCCTGTTGCCTCTGCTGCTGAAGCAATAACAGGAAAAATGGCCGGTGTTCAGGTATTAACAACTGAAGGCTCTCCTGATGCAGAAATGAGAATACGTGTACGTGGCGGAGGCTCAATCACACAAAGTAATGATCCTCTTTATATTGTGGATGGATTCCCGGTAACAACAATTTCCGATATTCCTCCAACAGATATTGAATCAATAGATGTTTTAAAAGATGCCTCTTCTACTGCTATTTATGGTTCACGTGGCGCTAACGGAGTTGTAATTATTACAACTAAATCAGGACAATCAGGAAAAGTAAGACTCAGTTATAATGCATATTACGGTGTAAGAAAAATTTCAAACACTTTGGATGTGCTTTCCCCTTATGATTATGTGAACTGGCAGTATGAACTGGCAGCACTTAAAGGTGGTGATGCAATAAAAAACTACAACTCGTTTTATGGAAATTTTCAGGATATGGATCTATATCGTAATATCCCATTTAATGATTGGCAGGACCTGACTTTTGGAAGGACAGGAAACTCAATGAGTCACAGCATTAGTTTGAATGGTGGATCTGACAAAATGACTTATGCATTTAATTTTTCACACCTTTCTAATAAAGCAATCATGGAGGATTCTGATTACAAGCGAAACAGCATTAGTCTTAAATTAAACAATAAGGCAACTGACAGGATTACACTTGATTTTTCAGTTCGATATTCTGACACTAAGATTAACGGTGGTGGCGCACAGGATGTTTCAAGTACTTTAGACTCTGATAAACGATTGAAATACTCAGTTATTTATACACCAATCCCTTTAAAGAACCTGGATGCCACGGCAGGTAGTGCAGATGATGATTTAGGAAACCTTTTCAATCCTATTGAAGCTATTTCAGATAATGCCAGAGAAAAAGAACAAAAGAGATTAAATCTTGCAGGTAGTGCAACATGGGAGATTGTAGATAATGTGAATCTTCGCTCTGAAGTTGGATATAATCGTGACAGCAATGGTGATCAGCGTTTCTGGGGCTTGACTACCTATTATATTAAAAATAGTCCATCTGTTGACAATCAGGGTATGCCGGCTATCAGACTGGTTAACAGAGAACTTCAGACAATGAGAAGTACAAATACGATAAACTGGGATTTGAAAGAATACCTAAATGAAAATCACTCTCTCAATCTGATGGCCGGGCATGAGTATATTATTACAGAAGGAAAAACACTAACAGATGAGGTTCATGGATTTCCAAAAACATTTACAGCTCAGGATGCATGGCGCCTCTCTTCACAAGGATCTCCATATACAATTGATAATTATTATAATGAAGATGATAAACTGTTATCCTACTTTGGAAGAGCCAATTACGACTATATGGGTAAATATATTTTTAGTGCAACATTCCGTGCTGATGCCTCATCAAAATTCAACAAAGAAAATCGTTGGGGATATTTTCCTTCAGCAGCTGCTGCTTGGCGAATTTCTTCTGAACCATTTATGGAAAACACAAAATCATGGCTCGATGATCTTAAACTCCGCTTTAGTTATGGTACTGCCGGAAATAATAATATCCCCACAGGTCAGCTGGTTCAAATGTTTGAACCAAGAGCAACTGCCTGGATTAATGGATTTGACAGTTATTGGGCACCTTCGAAAACTATGGCTAATCCTGACTTAAAATGGGAAACAACCGTAACTCGCAACTTGGGACTGGACTTCACTATGTTGAACGGGAGGTTAAGTGGCTCATTTGAAGTATATAAGAACAGTACAAAAGATCTTTTAATACAATTCCCTGTTGCTGGAACTGGTTATGATACCCAATACAGAAATATGGGAGAAAACCAAAATCAGGGACTTGAAGCAACTATTAACTGGCACGCAATAAATAAAAAAGATTTCACTTTAAGCTTTAGCGGTAATATTGGATTCAATAAAGCTGAGATACAGAGCCTTGGCATCATGAATGACTTTGGCTACGAAACTTATTGGGCTTCCTCAGAAATTGGATACGACTATTGGATAGCAAAAGGGGGTGCAGTAGGTGAAATGATTGGTTACAGGTCAGATGGAAGATATGAAGTATCTGATTTTTCCGGTTACGACGCAAATACCGGTAAATGGATTTTAAATGAAGGTGTGCCTAATGCTTCAGGAGTGGTAGGTACTATCAGACCCGGATCTATGAAATTGAAGGATTTGAAAGGAGATGATGGAATTGTTAATAATGATGACCGTGAAGTAATTGGTAATGCAAATCCTCTTCATACAGGTGGTTTCACGATTAATTCAACACTCTACGGTTTTGATCTTTCTGCAGCATTTAACTGGAGTTATGGCAACGATATTTATAACGCAAATAAAATAGAGTTTTCACATACAGGTAAATATCAATACAGAAATATGATGACTACGATGGAGTCTGGCAGAAGATGGACAAATCTACGTGAAGATGGTACCATCAGCAATGATCCGGATGAATTGACAACTATGAATGCAAACACAACAATGTGGTCACCATGGACATCAAGAATGATATTTAGCGACTGGGCTGTAGAAGATGGTAGCTTCCTGCGTTTGAATACATTAACTCTGGGGTACACCTTACCGAGAGACTTAGTATCAAAAGCAAAAATTGAGAGCTTAAGATTTTATGTAACCGGATATAACGTATTCTTATGGACCAATTACTCAGGATATGATCCTGAAGTATCTACAGTAAGAAGAACAAATCTGTCACCGGGAGTTGATTATTCAGCATACCCAAAGAGCCGGCAGATAGTATTTGGTGTGAATTTGAATTTTTAACTTTAAAATAAATTAATATGAAACATATATTCAACATATTACTAATAATTGCAACATTTGGTGTAATACTCACTTCTTGTGATCTTGATGCACCATCCAAATCTGCAGCGGAAGGATCGATAGTCCTATCTGTAGAAGCACTTGCGGAAGGAGCTGTAATGGGAATACATCAATCCTTTGGAGAGACAAACTCATATCGTGGACGTTTCTTACCATATTATGGGATAAATAGTGACGTTGAATGGATTAATGGTATCAACCCAAGTCAGCTTAACGATGCAGGAAAATATGAGATATCTACTTATGCAACAAGTCCAACCAATACCCAAATGAATACTGACAACAATGCATGGGCAAAATTTTACGAAGGTATTGAACGTGCAAACAAAGCAATTGAAGGACTTCGAGAATATGGAAATATTGAAGAAAACCCTCGTATGGCTCAACTTCTGGGAGAAGCATTAACTTTGAGAGCAGTTATTTATCTCGACCTAGTAAAAGCATGGGGTGATGTGCCTGCAAGATTTGAGCCGATTACCTCGGAAACTCTTTATCTTCCCAGAACAGACAGGGATGAAATATACAAGCAGTTGCTGAAAGATCTTTCAGAAGCTGAAGATATGGTTGCCTGGCCAAATGAGACCTCAGTAACTTCTTCAACAGAACGAGTAAACAAGGCATTTGTAAAAGGGTTAATGGCTCGAATTGCTCTGTATGCATCCGGTTATTCTCAAAGAGCTGATGGTATCCGACGCAGCAATGACCCTGAACTGAGTGTTGAGAATATGTATGCTTTGGCTAAAGAAAAATCAATAGAGGTAATAAATTCAGGTTCTAACACCTTAGGTTCCTTCGAACAAAACTTCAGGCTACTATGTAAGTATGTAAGGATGATGTGAAAGCAGGTAAAGAGTCAATATGGGAAATACCTTTTGCTGCAGGTCGTGGTCGCGTTCTGTTTACTTTAGGTGTTCAGCACAGAGCAATAGACCAGTACACAGGTCAGAATCGTGGCGGAACAAACGGACCACTACCCTATTTATTTTACGACTATGACGTAGAGGACTTAAGAAGAGATATTACATGCGTTCCTTATGAGTGGTCAAATTCAAATCCAAGCCAGCAACAGCTGAGAGATATTGGCAACTGGTGTTTCGGGAAATTGCGTTACGAATGGATGGATCGCTATGTTACATCAACAAATGACGATGGTATTAACTGGCAATACATGCGACTTGCAGATATTTACCTTATGGCAGCTGAAGCTATAAATGAACTTGAAGGACCTGCTGCTGCTGCACCATATTTAAAGCCAATTCTGGACAGGGCGTTACCTGCAGCAAAAGTGAACACGTATATGACAAAAGCTACTGCCAGTAAGGATGCTTTCTTTGACGCAATTGTAGAACAACGGGCACTTGAGTTTGCCGGAGAAAGTCTTCGCAAAGCGGATCTTATACGTTGGAATCTTTTGAAAACCAAACTTGATGAAGCTAAAGTGAAAATGACACAACTTATCAACAGAGAGGGACATTACGCCGATCTGCCGGATAAGTTATATTTTAAAATCGCAGATGATAATGAAACTCTTATTATCTATGGACTCAATCACGGAGATACAGACGAAATAGGAGAGAGTCTGAATTACCAAAGTATTACTTGGTTTGACGAATCAGATCTCACTCCCGAACTAATAAACTCACTTTATCAAAAAAATCCGGATGAAAACCAGTTTTGGCCAATCTGGCAAACATTTATTGACAGCAGTAACGGACAACTAACAAACTAATGATATGAAAAAAACGAGTAAACTATATATATCCATATTCGCACTTTTAACAATTATTTTCAACTATAGCTGTGAAGATAACAGAGCCGATGAATTAACATCCATTGATTATGAAAGACTCTTTTCACCTATTGATATAAGTGCTTTGGTAATCAACAAGGTCGATGCTCGCATTGATTGGGCCCCTAACGAAGAGGCAGAGTCATATACACTAGAAGTATTTGCTAATGACAATCTTACTTTTACCGGAACACCTGTGAGAGTTATTGAAGGAGTAACTGAATCTCAAATTCCTTACACAATTAGTGAACTTGATGGTGAGACTCGCTATTCTGTACGTATTAAAGCAGTAACTTCAGGAAAAACGGATTCAAAATGGACTGGAGTCACATTCATGACTGCACAGGAAGATATATCTCTACCGTTAGGACCTGATGATATCAGACCGACATCGGTAACTTTAAGATGGATACCGGGGAGAGTAATTAATCAGATTAAATTAGAACCGGGCGGTATCATACATGCTGTTACAGCAGAAGAAGTAGCTGCCGGAGCCGCTAATATTGAAGGTCTAACAGGTTCAACCAAATACACAGCAACCCTTCTTAATGGAACTAAAGTTAGAGCAACTATAACCTTTGAAACTCTACTTGATTTAGGTGGTGCAATTGAGGTTACCCCTGAAGATGATTTCAAAGCAATGCTTGCTGCAGCTGCAGACGGAGACGCTTTTGCTCTTCACCCGGGTAAATATGGTGATGGAAGTAAGGTTACTGTTAACAAAAGTATTGAGATAAGAGGAGTATTCCCCAATGACAAACCGATTATCAGTGGATATATATCTCTTGACGATGGTGCATCTTTGCTACTAAAGGATATAATTCTTGATGGTTCAGAGCAAGCTGCAGCCGGAGTAGATAACCATGCCATTGTGTTTGGCACAGCATCTGTAACGTATGGACATCTTACTGTAGATGGAAGTATTATCAGAAATATTAATAAAGGACTTTTCTATCTGAATGTAGCTTCACTTGTGGAAACAATAACATTTAATGATAACATCATACATGATGTAAAAAGTAGTGGTAGTGATTTTATGGATTCCAGAGCAGGAGCATTTAACAATCTGAATTTTACCAATAACACGGTCTACAATTCTGTTCCTGAAAGAGATTTTCTCCGATATGATGATAAGTCGGGAAACTTCCCTACTGCTACATCAATAATTAATATTGACCATAACACGCTATATGGGGTTTCTGCAAACACATCTTCAAGACGTTTATTATATGTGCGGTTTGTTGGAAATGAAATTACTTTCACTAACAATTTAGTATCTGAAATGAATGGTATTTTCACTAATCAGGCAAACACAGATCCTAATCCAACATTTGGAGGAAATAATTTCTTTAATTCACCTAATCTATTCAGTGAATCCGGGTCTTCTTCTAAATTCTTTGATGACTCTGCAACCAAACTTGATCCGGGCTTTGTGAATCCTGGCAACGGTGACTTTACAGTTACCAATATAGTCTTGAAAGCAAAAGAAACCGGCGATCCTCGTTGGCTAAAATAATTATAAGATTCTATTCCGTTTAAATACGTGCTATTTATTAGCACGAATTTAAACGGATTATTTCTTACAAATTAACTAACAATTTTAAATTATTATAATGAAAAAATATTTGTTCCTACTGCTTTCCACTTTCATAATCTTGTCATGTAATAATAAAGAAGCGGTTAACTCCAAATATAAATATGAGTATTTATACGTAGATCTGCAATTTAATATGCCATACGTTCAAAGACCAACTTTTCCTGACAGGCATGTAAATCTGCTGGATTATGGAGGAAATCCTGATGGTATTACATTGAATACAAGTGCATTCGCAGATGCTATGCAGGATTTGTCAAAGAAAGGAGGAGGAACTCTGATTGTGCCTAAAGGAATATGGTTTACAGGACCTATTGTTTTTGAATCTAATATTAATATGTATCTCGAGAAAGGAGCGTTGATACTATTTTCACCTGACAAAGACCTCTATCCTTTGGTTGAAACAATATTCGAAGGACTGGAAACCAGACGCTGTCAATCTCCTATATCAGGACGTAATCTGGAAAATATTGCAATTACAGGAGAAGGTTCCATCAATGGATCTGGAGAAGCATGGCGACCTTTAAAAAAAGAGAAAGTCACTGAAAGTCATTGGAAAAGTGTTGTTTCCTCCGGTGGTGTAGTAAGAGGAGATAATTACTGGTTCCCCTCTGAAGGATCTCTTAAAGGATTTGAAATGAGCGATATGAATGTTCCGCGTCAAGATCTGTCTGAGGAAGAATGGCTTGAGATTAAGGATTTCCTTCGCCCTGTGATGGTTAGCTTTATCGAGTGCAAAAACCTTTTACTGGAGGGTGTTCTCTTTGAAAATTCTCCTGCCTGGAATATTCATCCATTAATGTGTGAAAACGTTATCCTAGACGGTGTTTTTATAAGAAATCCCGGCTACTCGCAAAACGGAGACGGACTGGATCTTGAATCTTGCGTGAACAGTATCATTGTCAACTCCCTTTTTGATGTGGGTGACGATGGTATATGCATTAAATCAGGAAAAGATGAAGAAGGCCGACTACGTGGAAGACCTACAGAGAATGTTATTGTAGAAAACTGTAAAGTTTTCCAAGGTCACGGAGGTTTTGTTGTCGGCAGTGAAATGTCGGGTGGAGTAAAGAATATTTCTGTAAAAAACTGTCAGTTCCTGGGAACAGATGTGGGATTACGCTTCAAGAGTAATCGCGGACGAGGTGGTGTAGTAGAAAACATTTTCATCTCTGATATATATATGTTTAATATCGCCACAGAATCAATCCTGTTCGACCTGTTTTACGGAGGGAAATCTGCATCGGAGGCTCTTGCTGATGGCGATACTACTCCAATAGATGAACATGAGTTTCCGGTTACAGATGAGACACCGGTTTTCAAAAATATCTATGTAAAGAATCTGGTCTCTAGAAATGCACGACGTGCAATGTTATTTAACGGTCTTCCGGAAATGAATATAGAAAATATCAATCTGGAGAACGCATTTATCACTGCACGTTATGGCGCAGAATTTTCTGAATCTAGAGATATCAATCTTAAAAATGTAACGATAATACCAGATGAAGGACCTGCATATCTATTCAACAATGTAAAGAATTTTGAAGCTGAAGGTCTTAATTATTTGGTGGCAAAAGACTCTAAGGCTGCAAAGATAACAGGTGCAAACACTTCTGAACTACAGCTTTCTGGATTACCTGAAGGAGAGGTGGATTTAGCATCAGATGTAAATAAAGATGCAATTGAATTTAATTAATTTGTAAATTTACCTTCAACATGAAGAAAATAAGTATAATCCTTTTACTCGCTATTCCTTTTCTGATACAATGCACAGGGAATAAACAGGCTGAAACAGATACGGATGCTGATTCATATTTCATAAGGATGGCTGATTCAGAAATGAAGAGAAACCCCGAAAGCTGGATGGTGGATTTCATGGACAAAATCAAGTGGAACTATACACACGGACTTGAAATGCAAGCGTTTATTCAGGTGGCTGAGAAAACCGGTAACAATAAATATTTCGATTATGCAGTAAGCTATGCTGATACAATGGTTAATGAAGATGGCTCAATTAAGACTTATGATTTGGAACGGTACAATATTGACCATATCAACCCTGGAAAAATATTGTTTCCTATCTATCAAAAAACAGAGAATCCTAAGTATTTAAAGGCCATTCAGCTGCTAAAAAGCCAAATGGAAACGCACCCGCGGATTTCAAACGGTGGATTTTGGCACAAAAAGATTTACCCACACCAGGTGTGGCTTGATGGTCTCTATATGGCTTGCCCTTTTCTGGCAGAATATGGCAAAACGTTTAATGAACCTGACCTTTTTGATGAAGTAGCTCTGCAGCTAACAACAGCATACGAAGATTTAATTGATGAAAAAACAGGTCTATTGTATCACGGATGGGACGAAAGCCGTGAACAACGTTGGGCAGATCCCATAACCGGCAAATCTCCCAACTTCTGGTCAAGAAGTATAGGATGGTACATGATGGCCTTGGTTGATGTATTGGATTTTATGCCTTTAAGTCATCCTAAACGAGGAGAAATTTTAGGAATCTTGAATAAAATCTCTGCATCTATAGAAAATTATCGTGATCCTGAAACAGGTATGTGGTATCAGGTGACAAATCTTCCCGATAAAGAAAAAAATTACCTTGAATCATCCGGTTCAATAATGTTTATATACACTTGGGTAAAAGGAGCTCAGAAAGGATATCTCCCTGATGAGTATTTAGAAAAAGGAGAGTCAGCATATTCACAATTTGTGAATCAATTCATCCGGGAAAACAGCGATGGAACAATCTCCGTTACAAATGTTTGCTCAGTAGCAGGTTTAGGTGGTGAGAAGAATTATCGCGACGGCAGCTTCGAATATTATGTTTCAGAACCTGTAAGAGACGATGATCCAAAAGCAGTAGGTCCATTTATTATGACAAGTATATTATTGGATAAGTAGGAGAAAATATAAACTTTACCCCATGAGAATTTTAAAAATTATTTCATATATAACTATTGCACTGCTGTTTGCGGTTACACATGCTTATGCAGGTAGTTCTCTGATATCACAAACACCGGCCTTCCCGGGAGCAGAAGGTGCAGGTATGTATACCACAGGAGGCAGAGGTGGTAAAGTATTATATGTAACTTCTCTTGATGATAATGAGCAACAGGGTACTTTGCGTTGGGCTGTTAATCAGAAAGGGAAACGGACAATCTTGTTTAAGGTTTCAGGACAAATACGATTGAAAAGTCCTTTGAAAATCAACAACGGAGATCTGACAATAGCCGGTCATTCTGCTCCAGGAGACGGGATTTGTATAAGTGATTATGAGACCATTATAAGTGCCGACAACGTAATTATTCGCTTCATGCGCTTCCGCCTGGGAGACAGGAGTAAACAAGCCATAGATGCTTTCTCGGGATACAGAAACGAAAATATAATTATAGACCATTGCAGTATTAGCTGGGGGATTGATGAGCTTTCATCTTTTTACGATAACAAAAACTTCACTATGCAGTGGTGTATTCTTGCTGAGAGTCTGAGAAACTCTGTTCATCCAAAAGGTAAACACGGTTATGGCGGAATATGGGGCGGACAAGAAGCTAGCTTCCACCATAATCTGCTTGCTCATAATGACAGCAGAAATCCGCGTTTTTGTGGCAGTCGTTACTCTAACAGACCTGATCTGGAAAAAGTTGATTTCAGAAATAATGTTATTTACAATTGGGGTTCAAACAATATATATGCTGCTGAAGGTGGGAGATACAATATAGTCAACAACTATTTTAAACCCGGTCCTGCTTCTGGAAGCTCGTCAAGTAAACGTATCTTTAATCCTGATGCAGACAACGGAGAAAATAATCAGGCGGCAGGTATCTTTGGTCATTTTTATGTTAAGGGTAATTACCTCTATGGAGACCAGACTGTAACAAATGAAAACAGGTTAGGTATAAAAATGGGAGATACATTTGATGAATTTGCTCCCGGAGTTACGTTGAAAGATATTCTGTCGAATGAAGAATTTTCTATGCTTCCGGTCACAACTGAAACTGCTGAGGAAGCTTATGAAAAAGTACTTTCCTATAGCGGCTGTTCTCTCGTAAGAGATATCCATGACAAACGCTACGTAGCTGATGTAAAGAGTGGTTCTTATACATTTATGGGTTCTTCAGGCAGTACGGATGGACTAATTGATAGTCAGGAAGATGTGGGCAGCTGGTCGGAGTACAAAACATATAACGAATACAAAGATTCCGATGAAGACGGGATTCCTGATGGATGGATCGAAGAAAACTTCCCCGGAAAAAAAGCCAATGAGATTAATGATGAGGGATATACTTACTTGGAAGTTTATCTTAATAGCCTGGTCAATCATCTTATTCCTCAAACCAAACTGGTTACTCCTGCAAATAACAATACAGACGCTAATTCAAAAACAATCAAGAGAATCGTAGTAGATAAAAGCGGTAAGGGAGACTTTAAGTCGATTCAGGAGGCTGTGAATTCAATCAGGGCTTTTGATCCGGATTTTACAAACATTATATTTGTAAGGGAAGGAATATACTACGAGAAAATCATCATTCCTGATTACGTACAAGATTTAAGTATCGTGGGAGAAAATGTGGAAAAGACAATTATTTCAAACAACGATCATGCACTTATAAATAATATGGGTACTTTTATGACCTATACTATGCAGATAAGAGGAGATGACATCACTCTTGAAAATATCACCATAGAGAACAATGCTCCAATGGTAGCTCAAGCAGTAGCATTACATACAGAAGGAGATAAAATTATCCTGAAAAACTGCAGGTTACTGGGTAACCAGGATACACTTTATACAGGTGGCGAAAGTGCAAGGCTGTTTTTTATGAATTGTTATATTGAAGGTACAACAGATTTTATATTCGGCCCATCCACTGCATGGTTTCAAGAGTGCAATATCCTTTGCAAGAAGAACTCATACATCACTGCAGCAAGTACACCAAAAGAGGTTGAATTCGGATATATATTTAACCTCTGCAAAATAACTACAACTAAAGAAGTAACATCTGTTTACCTTGGACGCCCATGGCGCCCTTTCGCAATGACTCTCTTTATGAATTGTGACTTGCCCAAAGAAATTAATCCTGCGGGTTGGCACAATTGGAATAATTCGGAAAATGAAAAAACAGCAAGATATTCTGAATATAACAATAGAGGAGATGGCGCCAACGATTCAAAAAGGATTGACTGGAGTAAACAACTCACTGAAGAGGAAGCAAAGGATGTAACTTTACAAAATACGATGGATAGTTTTTATGAAAACATAAGTAAACACCTTTAGATATTAATCAAATGAATAACAACAAAAATTCTATTTCAAGAAGAAAATTTCTGGCAGTATCAGGAGCTATTGCCGGAACAACGATGATTGATCCTAAGTCGCAAATCTTCGCTGCTAATGCCACAGGCATAAAGCTAAACAGTAAGAAAACAAAAATAGCATTAATTGGGCTTGGCAACAGAGGAACCGGAATGTGGGGAAGCAGTTTGGTAAAGGAATATCCGGAATATGTAGAGTTTGTAGGACTTTGCGACCATAACCCGGGGAGGCTGGAAGTTGGAAGTGAGATGATCGGAGCTAATTGTCCTACCTACACTGATTTTGATAAGATGATGCGTGAGGCAAAACCGGAAACACTCATAATAACGACCGATGATGATACTCACGACTACTTTGTGGAAAAAGGTATGGAGATGGGAGCCAATATAGTTTGTGAAAAACCTATGGCAATTGATGAGAAAAAAATCCAGACCATTATAGATGCTGAAAAGAGAACAGGCAAGGAGTGCAGGGTCACCTTCAATTATCGTTATTCTCCTCATCGTGCAAAAATGTGGGAGATTTTACGCTCCGGTGAAATAGGTGATATTACATCTGTTGATTTTCATTGGTATCTTGACACCTCGCATGGTGCCGATTATTTCAGGAGATGGCACAGACTTGTGGAAAAAGGGGGCTCACTATGGCTTCATAAAGCAAGCCACCATTTCGACCTGCTCAACTGGTGGATAGAGAGTGACCCTGAAAGTGTATATGCTGCAGGAGATCTGGAGTTTTATGGAAAAAACGGACCTTTCAGAGCTGATAATTGCAGAAATTGCCCTCATACTAAAGAGTGTGATTTTTATTGGGATATCACCAGAGACCAAAGACTAAAGAGATTATATGTTGATAACGAAAAATTTGATGGATATCATCGTGATGGATGTGTATTCAGAAATGATGTAAATATATACGACAAAATGGCTGCCACCATAAAATACATGAATGGAGTTCAGGTATCTTACTCATTAACAACTTACTCTCCGTATGAAGGATACAGAATTGCATTTAACGGCACTAAAGGAAGGATGGATGCATGGATTCAGGAATCTAATCCTACAACTGACGCAAACTATGATGAGATTGTTATCGCTAAAAATTTCGGCAGAAGAGAGTATATCCAGATACCTCAGGGTAGCGGTCACGGTGGCGGAGACAGGCTTCTTAAAGACCAGGTATTTCTTCCAAATATTCCCGATCCTTTAAAACAGTCGGCCGGCGTAAGAGATGGAGCACTTGCATGCCTGATAGGGATTGCAGCCAGAAAAAGTATCGCTTCCAAAGAACAGGTAATGATAAAAGGACTAACATCTATCATACCTCAAGAGAAAAAAATATAAACATTTAATTTTTGCAATGTCGCTTAAACTTTTAAGACACCTTGTACTATTACTATTACTCACAACTATTGCTTCTTGTAAAGGTGAGGAAGATTTGCCAGAACCTGATACACCAACCGGTCATAAATATCCCACACCGGTTTCAGAAGCAGCTTTTGCATTCCCCGGGGCATACGGGGGCGGAAGAAATGCAACAGGCGGAAGAGGTGGAAAGGTGATAAAAGTGACTAATCTTGAGGATAACAGTCTCCCGGGATCACTCCGTTACGCGATTAATCAGACAGGATCTCGAATAATTGTATTTGAAGTTAGTGGAACAATAAGATTGAACAGTGACCTTAACATTAACAATGGTGATCTCACAATAGCAGGACAGTCGGCTCCGGGAGGCGGCATAACCCTGGCTGACTATCCTATGGAAATCAAAGCAGATAATGTTATTATCCGCTATATGAGATTCAGAATGGGTGATAAAAAAGCCACAACAGACAAAGATGCTTTATGGGCAAGAAACAGGAAAAATATCATAGTGGATCACTGTTCTATGAGCTGGTCAACCGATGAGTGTGCCTCATTTTATGATAATGAAAATTTCACATTGCAATGGAGCATTATTTCTGAAAGTTTGCGTCAATCCGTTCATGCAAAAGGAGCCCATGGCTATGGAGGAATATGGGGAGGAGTGAATGCATCTTTTCTCTACAATCTGCTGGTGCATCATGACAGCCGCAATCCACGGTTCAACGGGAGTAGATATTCAAACCAGGCAGGTCGTGAACTTGTGGATTTCCGGAATAACGTGCTCTACAATTGGGGAGCTAATAATGCTTATGGTGCCGAAGGGGGCAGCTACAATATAGTAAATAACTACTATAAACCGGGCCCAGCCTCTGCAAACCAAAACCGATTGATTCAACCATACACTGATGATGGTAAAAATAATCAGCCAAAGGGAATCTATGGCAATTTTTTCATTAAAGGCAACTATGTGGCAGGGAACAGCACTGTTACAAACAATAATCTTTCAGGAGTGCACCTGCACAAAACTTTTACGGATAACGCTCCGGGGGTTATGTTAAATGACATCATTGCTGATTCTGAATTCCAGACTGAAAAAGCCATAACATTCACCGCTGCAGAAGCTTATGAAAACGTACTCAAAGGGGCGGGAAGCAGCAAAAGCAGAGACGCTATTGACAGTCGTATAATTGAAGAAGTAAAAACGGGCAAAGCACAGTTCAAGGGATTAAGCCCTTTAAACATTTCTCCATACCCCAAACCGGGAATCATTGACAGTCAGGATGATTTAAAGCCTTTGGATGCCACTGCCGAATGGACTGCATGGCCTGTATTAGATCTGGGTATTGCACCACTGGATAGTGATGGTGATGGTATACCTGATCATTGGGAGAACACCAAAGGACTTAATCCTGAAAAGTATGATTCTGAAGGCCGACATTTAAGCACTGTTTATGACAATATTGAAGTATATCTTAATGAACTGGTCAAATAATTAATATAATAAATAGAAGATAGGTTAAATATAACATTAGTAAATAGCTGTACTTAAGGTTTACTTTATTATAATTTGACTCTTATCTTCTCCTTTTAAAATGGGGTTTAAAAGAGCGATATAAGGGCAAGATAAGAGCGATATAAGGGCAAGATAAGAGCAAAGTAAGAGCAAAGTAAGAGCAAATAACATCTAAATTAGTTCAATATTAACTTGTCTTATTAAGAATTATTCGTAATTTTGTGCACGTGCACATCCTCAGAAATGAAATAACAAAACTAAAATAATATGAAAACAAATTATCAATTACGTTACGCTGCTCATCCTGAAGATGCGAAATCATATGATACTCAGAGATTACGCAAAGACTTCCTGATAGAAAAAGTATTTAGTGCCGATGAAGTAAACATGGTATATTCTATGTACGATCGCATGATTGTAGGTGGTGCAATGCCTGTTAATGAATCATTGCAGCTTGAGGCCATTGATCCATTGAAACAACCGATTTTTCTACGTAACCGTGAATTAGGAATTTACAATGTTGGCAACAAAGGAAAAGTAAGAGTTGGTGACACTGTTTTTGAACTCGATTATAAAGAAGCTCTTTATCTTGGTTCAGGAGATCGTGAAGTATATTTTGAAAGTGACGACTCATCAAAACCTGCTAAATTTTACTTTAATTCTGCTACTGCTCATCGCAACTATCCTGATAAAAAGGTAACTAAAGCAGATGCTGTTGTTGCAGAAATGGGGTCACTTGAAAGCTCAAATCATCGTAATATCAACAAGATGATTGTTAATCAGGTGTTGCCAACATGCCAGCTACAAATGGGAATGACAGAGCTGGCTCCGGGTAGCGTATGGAATACTATGCCTGCACACGTACATTCGCGCAGAATGGAAGCTTATTTTTATTTCGAGGTGCCTGAAGATCAGGCTGTGTGCCATTTTATGGGTGAAGTAGATGAAACAAGACACATCTGGATGAAGGGTGATCAGGCAGTTTTATCTCCTGAATGGTCTATTCACTCAGCTGCAGCTACCAGTAACTATACATTTATATGGGGTATGGCAGGTGAAAATCTTGACTATGGCGATCAAGACTTTTCGAAAATTACAGATATCAAATAAGATTAATGATATTAAACAAAATAAATATTTAAACAATGGTCAATTTTTCATTGGAGAATAAAATAGCACTAATAACCGGTGCATCATATGGTATTGGTTTTGCAATTGCTACTGCTTATGCTGAAGCTGGTGCAAAAATAGTTTTTAATGATATCAGCCGTGAACTGGTTGACAAAGGTATTGCTGCGTACAAGGAAAAAGGTATAGATGCTCGTGGTTATGTATGCGATGTAACAGATGAGGATGCTGTTAATGCATTTATTAAAACTGTAGAAAAAGAGGTTGGGACTATTGATATATTAGTAAACAACGCTGGAATTATTAAGCGCGTACCAATGCATGAAATGTCTGCTGCGGAATTTCGACAGGTTATAGATATTGACCTGAACGGACCATTTATCGTCTCAAAAGCAGTTATACCACAAATGATAAAAAAAGGTCACGGTAAGATTATCAATATTTGTTCTATGATGAGTGAATTGGGACGTGAAACCGTATCAGCTTATGCCGCAGCTAAAGGTGGATTGAAGATGCTGACAAAAAACATCTGCTCAGAATATGGCGAATATAATATTCAATGTAATGGAATAGGTCCAGGATACATTGCAACACCACAAACGGCTCCTCTTCGTGAGAGACAGGCAGACGGTTCAAGGCACCCGTTCGACTCCTTTATTGTATCTAAAACTCCTGCTGCAAGATGGGGAACAACAGAAGATCTTATGGGACCGGCAGTTTTCCTTGCTTCTGAAGCATCAAATTTCGTAAATGGACATATTCTGTATGTTGACGGTGGAATTTTAGCTTATATCGGAAAACAACCATAAAACCTTTTAAAGGAAACAACTAATAACATACTCATGAAAAAGGGCATTAAAATTCTAACACTTCTATTTATAGTGATACTTTGCGGGTGCAATACATCGCAAAAAAGACTGACGATTGATATTCATAATCCTTTGTCGGTGGACAGGGAAAATGAAATGGTTGAAATTTCCTGGGAAGAGGTACAACAGAAATTGTCGCTTAAAACGGGGCAAACAATTGTTGTAACTGATGATAAGGGTAAACAGATTCCATATCAATTGATAACTAATGGAACAGATAAGGTTGAGACTCTTATTTTCCCTGTATCGGTTGAAGCAGATCAAGATGCCTTTTACAAAATATCAGCAGGTGATCCGGAAGAGTTTCAATCACTTGTTTATGGTCGTCTTGTTCCTGAAAGAAAGGATGATTTTACCTGGGAGAATAATATGACCGCATTCAGAGTTTATGGTCCTGCTTTAAAAGCGACAGGCGAGATAAGCAACGGAATGGACTTCTGGGCAAAAAGAACAGAAGATCTGATTATTGATAAATGGTACGAAAATGATCTTTCGGGAGTGGCATCATATCACACAGACCATGGCGAAGGATTGGACTATTATAAGGTTGGCAGGACACTCGGACTCGGGATGACAGCTCCCGTAAAGAATGATTCTCTGTGTCTTGGCGACAATTTTGTTACAGCAGAGATTCTGGATAATGGCCCGCTTAGGATCACTTTCAGACTTACTTATGAGCCTTATAAAGCTGGCAATAATGAGATTACAGAAACACGAATCATATCTCTTGATGCTTACAGCCTATTTAACAAAGTAACAAATATATTCGAGACAGATACTGCACTGCTCACTGTGGCAACCGGAATTGTTATGCCTGAAGTGAATCCACTGGAAAATGCAGCAAATACAACTTTTGGAGATAATAGCGGCATCATTGCATACGAAACTCCGAAGGATGAAGTTAACGGTACTATATTTACTGCTGCAATTCATCCCAAAGGTTATGGAATAATAAAAGTATCCGAAGGTCATTATCTTGGACTTAACAGCTATAAACCGGGTGCTCAATATACTTATTACACCGGTGGTGGCTGGACTAAAGCAGGATTTGACAGTTCTGTAGATTGGGTGGAATTTCTGAAGGTGGAAAAACAGAAAATTGATCAATCACTCACGATTAATATAACCCAATAAATAATATTAAACTATCTCAATTTATTTATATGCAAAAAGTTGTAACTTTTGGGGAGATCATGCTGCGTCTTGCAGCTCCCGGATACAAAAGATTTATCCAATCAGATAATCTTAATGCCACTTTTGGCGGTGGAGAAGCAAATGTGGCTGTGTCGCTTGCCAATTATGGTATTCCTGTGGATTTTGTGACACGTTTACCAAAAAATGAGATTGCTGAGTGGTGTATCTCTGATCTGCGGAAGTACGATGTAGGTACCAAACAAATATTGCGAGGCGGAGAGAGAGTTGGAATCTACTTCCTGGAAACGGGTGCTGTTGCGCGTCCATCAAAAGTGGTGTACGACAGAGCGCACTCTTCAATTGCAGAAGTTGAGAAGTGGATGTTCAACTGGAAAGAAATACTTAAAGATGCCACCTGGTTTCATTGGACCGGAATCACACCGGCACTTTCACAGGGAGCTGCAGATGCATGTCTAGAGGCTATAAAAACAGCTAATGAGATGGGCGTTACAGTGTCATGTGATCTCAATTACCGCAAAAATCTCTGGAAATATGGAAAAACAGCCTCTGAAGTTATGCCTGACCTGGTTGAAGGTTGTGATATAATACTGGGTAATGAAGAAGATGCTGAAAAGGTTTTTGGAATAAAGCCGGAAGGATTTCAGGTTGAGCATACCGGTGGAGAAGTTGATGCAGCTGAGTTTGAATCAGTTTGCAAGCAATTAATGAATCGCTTTCCACGTGCTAAAAAAGTGATAATAACACTGCGTGGTTCTATCAACGCAAATCACAACACTTGGGGTGGCTGCTTGTATTCAGACAAGCTATACCAATCAAAAAGATACGATATTACTCATATTGTTGACCGAGTCGGTGGTGGAGATTCCTTTATGGGAGGGTTGATTTACGGACTGCTGACATATAAAGGCAATGACCAGAAAGCCCTTGATTTTGCAGTGGCTGCATCTTGCTTGAAACATACTGTATATGGTGACTTTAATTTGGTTTCAGTGCAGGAGGTTGAAACACTTATGAAGGGCGACGGATCAGGAAGGGTTGTTAGATAATAAATTGATTTATGGCAAAGTTTTCAAGATTAAAAGTATATCAGACAATGGAAGATACCGGTATAATTCCGGTATTTTATAATTCCGATGCAGAAGTTGCAAAACATGTTATTAAAGCATGTTATAACGGTGGCATAAGAGCGTTTGAATTTACCAACAGGGGTGACTTCGCTCATGAAGTATTTGCTGAATTAATAAAATGGGCAGACAAAGAGTGTCCTGAAATGATACTTGGAATAGGTTCAATAGTGGATGCTCCGACTGCAGCACTTTACATTCAGCTTGGTGCAAATTTTATTGTGGGTCCTTTATTGAATCCGGAAATATTTAAGGTTTGCAACCGCAGGCAAATAGCATACTCACCTGGCTGTGGCACCACATCAGAAATTGGTATGGCTCAGGAACTTGGTGCCGAAATTGTAAAAGTATTCCCGGCAGGTAACGTTGGCGGACCATCATTCGTTAAAAACATAAAAGGACCTATGCCTTGGTCTAAACTAATGGTAACAGGGGGAGTAGAACCAACAGAAGAGAATCTTTCTGCCTGGTTTAAAGCAGGTGTAACCTGTGTTGGCATGGGATCTAACCTTTTCCCTAAAGAAGTACTGAAAAACAGGGAATGGGACAAAATCACCGAGTTAAGCAAAATAAGCCTTTCGGTAATAAAAAATTTCAGGCTTGCTAAATATTAGCACTCAATTAAATAAATACATGAAATAAACTAAATAATCAATACAAAAAAATCATGAGTAATCTACAACAAGGAAAAGCAAAAATGACCAATCAGCGCTGGACAATATGTCTGATGTTGTTTTTGGCAACAACAGTCAATTATCTGGACAGACAGGTACTTTCTTTAACATGGGCCGATTTTATTGCGCCTGAATTTCATTGGACTAATAGTGACTATGGGACTATTGCTGGTCTGTTTTCTCTATTTTATGCTTTCTCAATGCTATTTGCAGGAAAATTCGTTGATCGTCTTGACACTAAGAAAGGCTACCTTTGGGCTATAGGTGTTTGGTCGGCAGGAGCAGTTATGCATGCATTCTGCGGTCTGCTAACATCAGGAATTGTAGCCGGAGAATGGACTATGAGTTTTGAAGGAGCAAAAGAAGCAATAGCAACTGTTGGAGATGTTTCTTTGGTGGTATCTGTAAGTGTAACACTATTCATTTTTGCACGTTTAGTGCTGGCAATTGGTGAGGCAGGTAACTTCCCTGCTGCTATTAAGGCGACAGCAGAATATTTCCCTAAAAAAGACAGAGCTTATGCCACAAGTCTTTTTAACGCGGGAGCTCAAATTGGTGCATTAATTGCTCCACTAACTATTCCATTCATTGCAAGAGCTTGGGGATGGGAAATGGCCTTTTTAATAATAGGTGCGTTAGGTTTTGTATGGATGGGGGTCTGGGTGTTTGTTTACGAAAAGCCTGAGAAGAATAAAAGAGTAAATGCTGCTGAATTGGCATATATTAACCAAGATGATGATGCAGAAATTATAGCGGCTGCCGAAAAAGTTGCTAAGAACGGAAGTAAAGTGACATTCAAGCAAGCTTTCAAACATAAACAAACCTGGTCATTTGCTGTTGGAAAATTTCTTACTGACGGTGTATGGTGGTTCCTGCTATTCTGGATACCTGCATACTTGAGTCAGGTTTATGGATTAGATTCCATTCAGAGTGCTCCACACGTATTTGTTGTTTATGCCATCTCAATGATTTCAGTTTTTGCAGCAGGATATTTCCCTGCCTACTTCATGAAAAAGAAGAAGATGGACCCTTACCAGGGAAGAATGAGAGCAATGCTTCTTTTTGCAATGTTCCCTGTATTAATTTTATTTGCACAGCCATTAGGGCAGATCTCTGTTTGGCTTCCGGTAATCATAATAGGTATTGCAGCCGCTGCACATCAATCATGGTCTGCTAACATTTTCACTACTGTCAGTGACATGTTCCCGAAATATGCAGTGGGTACTATTACCGGTATAGGTGGAATGGCCGGAGGTGTTGGATCATACTTAATCAATCAAGGCTCCGGTGTTTTATTTGACTTTTCTGCAAACACTAATTTGAAATTCATGGGTTTTGAAGGAATTGAATCAGGATATTTTATTATTTTCATGGTATGCGCATTTGCATATCTTATTGGATGGTTGATAATGAAATCACTTGTTCCAAAATATGAACTGATAACTGAAATGTAATTAATTATAGACTTTTCAATTATTTGAAAGTTACTAAAGAGAGGAAATCCATTACTAAAGGGTTTCCTCTCTTTTTTAAATCAATATCTATTGCATGTATCTGATATGTTTAAAATAAGTGTGAATTTTAAATGAAAAAACATCTATCAAGTTTTATAAACTATCTTACTTTATTGGCTATCTTAGAGGTTAGTTGTAATTAATATTGGTTTTCATACAAAATAATCAATCATAATTAAATCAATAAGATAAACTTTACATACAATGAGGAATTTCATAATATTTCAAGCACTTACAATACTTATAGTATTGGCTGGCTGTAGTGAAGATCATAAATCAACTTCATCAAAACTCACTCCTGTAGATTTCTCTTATGTTCAAATTACTGATAGTTTCTGGAGTCGAATCCTGACTAATCATGTTAATACTACTCTGCCTGTCTGTATCGATCAGATTGAAAACAAAAGTGGCCGCATTAGAAACTTTGAAAATGCAGCTTTAGGGGAAGGAGAGCATTCAGGTATATTTTATGACGATTCTGATGTTTACAAAGCATTAGAGGGTATTGCATATAGTTTGATTAATAATCCAAATCCAGACTTGGAAAAAAAAGCAGATGAATGGATAGATAAATTCACTGCGGCTCAGGAAGATGATGGCTATATCAATACCTACTATTCACTGACCGGTTTGGATAAAAGATGGACCAACATGGATAAGCATGAAATGTATTGTGCCGGACATTTGATTGAGGCTGCTGTGGCTTACTACAAAGCGACAGAAAAAAAACAACTCCTGGATGTGTCAATCAATATGGTTGATCATATAATGGGGCAATTTGGTCCTGATAAACGTCATTGGGTACCGGGACATGAAGAGATTGAGCTTGCATTGGTTAAGTTGTATGAAGTAACGGGGAATTCTGATTATCTTAATTTTGCCCACTGGCTGCTAGAAGAGCGCGGACACGGTCACGGCACTAAAGGAGAAGAGGGTGAATGGAATACTTTATACTATCAGGACTCAGTGCCAGTTAAAGAATTAAGTCAAATTACAGGGCATGCAGTCAGAGCAATGTATCTCTTTTGTGCAATGGCGGATGTTGAGACACTAAAAGAAAACACCGGATATTTAGAATCATTGGAGCGACTTTGGGATGATGTTGTTAATAAAAAAATGTATATAACCGGAGGAATAGGTTCTTCACGGCAGAATGAGGGATTTACAGAACCTTATGACCTACCTAACTACGAAGCTTATTGTGAGACTTGTGCCTCAGTGGGTATGGTCTATTGGAATTCACGTATGAATCAACTAACAAGAGATTCTAAATATGCAGATGTAATGGAACGTTCTCTTTATAATGGTGCACTAGCTGGTGTTTCATTAAATGGAGATCGATTCTTTTATGTAAATCCTCTTGCTTCACATGGTGATCATCACAGAAAAGAATGGTACGGAACAGCATGTTGTCCCAGTCAGATCTCTCGATTTATACCTTCTATTGGTAACTATATTTACGGAATATCTTACGATGCATTATGGATAAATTTGTATATTGGAAACAATACTAGGATCCCCATGCAAAACGGGGAATTGGTTATCAAACAAGAAACAAACTATCCATGGGATGGTGAAATTTCACTCACCATTGAATCTTTGCCTAAAGGAAACAACTTAGATATAAATCTCAGAATTCCCGATTGGTGCAAATACTATTCAATATCTGTCAACGGTGATATAATTAGAGAACCCGCATTAAATAAAGGATATGTTATATTAAATAGAAACTGGAGAAATAATGACAAGATTTACCTAAGCCTTGATATGCCTGTTAAGGTTATAACTGATATTCCTCAAGTAAAAGAAAATATTGGCAAAAAGGCCGTACAGCGAGGTCCACTCATCTATTGTGCGGAGGAAACAGATAATATTGATTTCCAGAATATTTTTATATCAGATGAAATTACTTTCACAGCATATTTTGAACCTGATATTCTTAATGGAATTACTTTGATTAATGCTCAAAATGATGCAAACAAAATTAAACTTATTCCATATTATGCCTGGGATAATCGAGAGGCAGGAGAGATGAAAGTGTGGATTGATTATGAAGAAAAGAAAGTGGTCCCAACTGGGCTTGAACCAGTGACTCCCTGATTATGAGTCAGGTGCTCTAACCAACTGAGCTATGGGACCATTTGTAACACCTAAAATCGGGTGCAATATTACTACATTTTCGTTAAAACTCCAAATTGGGAGCAATATTTATTACAAAAAAAAATTTTATATTCCTGTTTTGCCTTCGTATATTTGCTTAGTAATGTATAGCTGGAACAGTAAATTGAAGCTATTATAATTATATATAAATATAGATATGTTTAAAAAATTAGTTGCCATAGAGCCGGTGAGTTTAATTCCGTCTGCAGAAAATAAATTGGAATTATTTGCAGAAGATGTCGTAATGTATACTAATATCCCCAAAGATGATGTTGAAATTGTAGAAAGAATAGGAGATGCAGATGCAGTTTTACTAAGCTATACAACACAACTAAACCGCACGGCAATTGAGAAATGTCCGAATATTAAATATATTGGAATGTGCAACTCACTATATTCTCCCGAAAGCGCAAATGTTGATATTATCTATGCAAATAGCAGGGGAATAACAGTTACCGGAATCAGGGATTATGGCGATGAAGGTGTTGTTGAATATGTAATTAGTGAGCTTGTACGTTGTCTACACGGCTTTGATCAGAAGCCATGGGATGGTGTTGCCAGAGAAATAACAGGTTTGAAAGCAGGTATTGTTGGCCTTGGAAAATCTGGTGGCATGATAGCTGATGCACTGCATTTCTTTGGGGCTGATATTAGTTATTTTGCCAGAAGTGAAAAAGAAGATGCAAAAGTAAAAGGGTATCGTTTTCTTCCACTTGATGAATTATTGGCAGAAAGCGAAGTAATCTGTTGTTGCCTCAACAAAAACACTGTACTAATACATGCCGAACAATTTGAAAAAATGGGAGACAAAAAGATTCTGTTCAATACAGGTCTCTCTCCGGCGTGGGATGAGAAACCCTTTTTGAAATGGCTTGAAGGTGATAATCTATGTTATTGCGATACTGTGGGTGCATTGGGAGGTGAACACTTATTAAATCACCCTAAAATTAGGTGCATGCAGGTTTCTACAGGCAGAACCAGACAAGCTTTCGATCGCTTAAGTGAAAAGGTTCTGAATAATCTATCTGAATTTACAGGAATTACAATTTAATAAATCCTAGTCAAAAAGTTAAACAGTCTGTTTAAAATCTGAGCTGTTTAAAAAAGAGCTGTTTGCAGTAAAATAAATCCCGTATAATTAATCATAACAAATCAATTATACAGGACCTTATTTATATTTACAAAAAACAGCTAAAACACTATTGGAGAAACTATATTCTGCAGAGTGCTTACAATTGACCAACCTGCAATTGCTGAGGTAGCACTGAACACATCAACTACAGCATGAACCTCATCATTTTTTAACTCAACCCTCTGTCTGTCTCCCGTAAACTCTGGCGTTGACACCATAGTTACTTTCATGTTTTCAGGACCTACTGTGGCCAGTGATGCTGCCACAGCCACATTAAGACCTGTCGGGAAGGTTCCAATAGCCTCTCTTGCCGTTCCGGAAAAGACAAGTTTCTTAGAGGATTCCATTTCATTACTGTATAGCGACGAACCTCTGAATGCCCTAACCCCTTTCTCGTTAATGAATTCAACAGAAGCATTACCCATAAGAGTTGCAGTTCTAAGAACATCAAACCCTCCTGTAGCTCCTGAAGCAAGGTACACCCTAGTATTGTTTGCAGAGGCAGTTTTTTTAACTGTTTCTAAAAAATCTGTATCTGCAAATGCTCCAATTGATACGGTAATTATCGAAGTACCATTCTCTAATACCGGGATAGTGATCTCTTTCATTGCTGCCGGAGAAGCAGTTTCTACCAAGTAGTCAGGTTTTAGTGAAAGTAACTCCTGCAAAGATGAACAAGCCCGGCACTCTCTACCGCTTTGCTTCATTTTATCAGCAAGTCGTTCAGCTTTATATCCGGAACGTGAATAAACACCAATCAAATCATAATCAGGCAATAAACCATTTAATACAGCCTCGGCTACAATATCGGCAAGATAACCACAGCCAACAATTACTAGTTTCTTCATATTTCACAAAGATAACACAAATTATTAAGAGGGTTCAATCCAGTCGCCGTGATCCTTGATCAACTGAATAAGATGTTCTACTGCTTCGGCTTGAGGTATATTTTTTTCAACAAGCTGTTTTTTACGATATAGTGATATTTTTCCATGCTCAGCCCCAACATAACCGTAATCTGCGTCAGCCATTTCTCCTACTCCATTAACAATGCAACCCATAACACCTATCTTCAGATGTTTTAAATGGGAGAAATGTTTCTGTACAAGAGCAACAGTAGTTTGCAGATCAAATAGCGTTCTGCCGCAACCGGGACAAGAGATAAACTCTGTTTTACTAGTTCTGACACGAGCAGCCTGCAGAATTCCGAATGAATAAGCATCTATATCAAGAATATCAATCTTCCCCTCATTACTCATCATGATGCCATTACCAAAACCATCGAGCAATACTGTTCCGAAATCCACTCCTCCCTTTATCTGAATATCTTCAGCCTCATCTTCAGTGTAACTGTTCTGAAGTACAACCGGCACGCAGCATTCTGCATTCAAGAGAGTGTGGAAGAAAGCCCTCTGCTCACCTACTCTGTTGATGTGATCTGTTGTAAGTATCACAACTACTTTAGGCACTACTTTTAAAAATGCAATAACTCTCTCTGATAACTCAGGATATGATAATCTTAAGAACCTGACTTCTGATTTACAATCTTCTATTTTATCAATTGAATCTACAGTAAATAGTGGGAAATTATCAATCTTCTGCTCCCAATTTTCAAAGTCGACAATCGATTTCATCCCTTTAGGGAAATTGTCCGGAACTTTATTACCAACATATATATAATCAGGTATAAAATGAGGATTAATTGACATATCACTTATTTTGCTCCTGTCAGATATTACCACGGGGAGATGATCTCCGCCAACATTCCACACCTGATCAGTTTCTCGTTTATCCATTGAAAAAGGAGAGAATCCCGGAAACTGTAATGCTTCAATTGGCTCCTGATCCTGAAGCCTGTTTACATAGTCAACCAACTTCTTTGCAACCGGTACTTCAGCTTCCGGGTCTTCGCTAAGCGAGACCCTGATTGTATCACCAATTCCATCAATAAGCAATGCTCCAATTCCAACAGCCGATTTCATACGACCGTCATCACCATTTCCCGCTTCAGTTACACCCAAATGCAGAGGGAAGTGAATATTCTCCTTATCCATTGTTGCAACTAATAATCTGACAGCCTTTGTCATAAGCAGTGTATTAGATGCTTTCATAGATATAACTATATCCATAAAATCTTCATCAATGGCAATCCGCAAAAATTCCATGCATGACTCAACCATACCTTCAGGAGTATCACCATATCTGGTCATTATACGATCAGAAAGCGACCCATGATTCACGCCAATTCTCACAGCCGTTCCATGTTCTTTGCATATATTCAGAAAAGGAATTACCTGTGACTTAATTTTCTCTAACTCCAGAGCATACTCCTCGTCTGAGTATTCTATCTCAGCAAAAGTCTTTTGTTTATCTACAAAATTACCGGGGTTTATTCTAACTTTCTCTGCGATAGTAGCAGCAACATGAGCTGCACGCGGATTAAAATGTATATCTGCCGAGAGTGGTATATTATATCCTTTATCTCTAAGCTGCTTATGTATCTCACGTAGATTATTTGCCTCACGCACCCCTTGAGTTGTAAGTCTTATCAGGTCGGCTCCGGATGCTATTATTCTCTCACACTGAGCAACACTTGCCTCAGTATCGAGCGTATTGGTATTAGTCATTGTTTGAATAACAACCGGATAGTTACCACCCATAAATATATTACCAACCTGTACATCTACAGTCGGACGTCTTTTATAATTGAAAAAATTCATATTATTGAAACTGAAAATTTGAATGAATCATAAGCAACCCGCTTTGGACTTGTTCTTTAAATCGAACAATTATAAAGCTTGTTTCATACGAACTTAAATTATTTCTTCAAAGGTAATATTTCTATCCAATATCCGTCAGGATCATTTATGAAATATAGACCCATTTCTTTATTTTCATAACACACACAACCCATCTCTCTGTGAAAAGCCCTTACATCATCATAATCACCTTCCACCCTTACACACAAATGTTGCTCATTGTCACCCAGATTATAAGCCCTGTTCCAATCACGCAACCAAGTCAGTTCAAGGGTAAATCCCGTAACATTATCTCCCATATACACCAAGATGAATGAGCCATCCGAAGCTTCTTTTCTGCGAACCTCCTTAAAACCCAAAGCATCTTCATAAAATTTGATACTCTTGCTGAGATCAAATACATTTATATTGTAATGATCAAATCTTGCTTTAATTTCCATATTCTTTTCTTATTATAGTTTTCTGTCCGCCTTAAATACTATTTTTTGACGAATAACAGTCAGAAATAACCAAGTACAAATATAATCATTTATATATTGTATGATTGTCCCTGATGTGTAATAGGCAGATAATTACAATTATACTTTTCTGCTAATTTACCAAACTTATTCACCAAGTTATATTTATCTCCAAAATGCATAGGGAGAATATAGTCAGTCTTTATTCTCGAAATAAATTGTTCGGCACCCCTCATAAAATCTTTCCCTAAGCGCGGATCAATAGGAAACATTACAACATGCATATCTTCAGATTTCTCTGAGAGTAATTCCAACTCGCACAAAAAATTATTCTCGAATGCAAGAGCCTCTTCTGAACTCACCTCTTCTTTCCAATGCCAGTTATTTAAATCCCCCGCATGAAAATAGAGCTTATCATCATAACTGATAAGAAATGAACCTCCGACATCTGTAGACCCAAAAGCTTTTACTTTTATCCTGTGATCCCTATATGACTCCTCTTTGCGAAGAAAATTTGCATCTTCCGGGAGCACCAATTTACTCTCTAAAAGTTCGTCAGAGAATATATATCTTAAATTTTTCTTTCTTTTCCTCCAAGAAAAAATCTCAGGATTAAAATGATCTGAGTGTGAATGGGAACAAAAAACGTACAAGTCCTCTTCTTTTTTCAATAAATAATCAGTTATCCAATTTTTTCCATCTTCTCTTGGAACATCTTTATAAAAATCGAATAATAAAGAGAACTCCTTAAATTCAATCAGATAACAGCTATGATAAATATATGTGATTGTCATAATAATTTAAATCTATAATCTTAAACAATAATCAGACTAAATGTTCAACCGGTTTCACATAAAAATTGATAAAATCCTTAAAAACCGCATATTATAAATCTATTCTGCGTGCATTTTGAGTCGAAAAATTTATTGAGTACAATTACCACATTAATTATAATATTGAAAGATTTATTTGTAAATTTTATTTCCTTTGCACTAAATAGTGTTTTTCACAATATAATTCAAATGATTATGAAAAAGTATTTAGCAGAAATGATTGGTACAATGGTACTGGTTTTAATGGGATGTGGTGCAGCTGTGTTTGCAGGTGCAGAACAGCCTTTTTTGAGTGTCGGAACTTTAGGTGTAGCATTTGCATTCGGCTTATCTGTTGTAGCTATGGCTTATGCCATTGGAAGTATTTCCGGTTGTCACATCAATCCGGCTATTACACTAGGAGTGCTTCTTTCAGGTAGGATGAGCGGCAAAGATGCAGGTATGTATATGGTCTTTCAGGTAATTGGAGCAATTTTAGGATCATCTATATTATGGTTTCTTGCCAAAGATTCAGGCTCAACTACAACCCTGACAGGCGCAAATGGCTTTGCTGATGGCATGATGGCACAAGCTTTTGTTGCTGAAACAGTATTCACATTCATATTTGTGCTGGTTGTTCTTGGAGTGACTGCAAAAAACGGGCTCAACAAATTTGCCGGATTGGCTATTGGACTTGCTTTAGTGCTTGTACATATTGTTTGTATCCCTATTACCGGAACATCTGTAAACCCCGCCAGAAGCATTGGTCCCGCAATATTTGAAGGGGGAGCAGCATTATCACAATTATGGTTGTTTATTGTAGCACCGCTACTTGGTGCAGCTATTTCTGCCATTGTCTGGAAAGGCATAACTGTTGAAAACGACCGGACTAATGTTTAATTAATAACTGTTTCAACACTAAACATTTTGAAAAAGCGGGGTATTTTCTCCGCTTTTTAGTTTAATTATAGAACTTAATTGCCTCTGGTATGTTTAATTATTGCACATTTTTTATACATTTGCGCAGTTTTACGTAAATAACAATCATTTTTATCCAATAAATTAATTTTCCCGGATAAATAAAATTGAAATAATTATGACTCACAATTTATTAAAAGGCAAAAGAGGGATTATTTTTGGTGCCCTTAACGACATGTCTATTGCATGGAAAGTGGCAGAAAGAGCTGTTGAAGAAGGCGCAATAATCACTTTGTCGAATACCCCCGTAGCAGTTCGCATGGGCGAAACGGCACAACTTGGCGCGAAGCTAAATGCCGAGATCTTGCCTGCTGATGCTACAAACGTAGAAGATCTGGAGATGGTTTTCACCAAATCTATGGAGATCCTCGGTGGAAAAATTGATTTTGTTCTCCACTCAATCGGGATGTCGCCTAATGTTCGTAAGAAAAGAACTTATGACGATCTGGATTATGATATGCTGATGAAAACACTTGATATCTCAGCAGTCTCTTTCCACAAAATGCTGCAGGTTGCACGTAAAATGGATGCAATATCAGAAGGCGGTTCAATTATTGCCCTTACCTATGTAGCTGCCCAGCGTGTATTCTATGGATACAACGATATGGCTGATGCAAAGGCTCTTCTCGAATCTATAACCCGCAGTTTCGGATATATCTACGGACGTGATAAAGGCGTAAGGATTAATACTATCTCACAGTCACCAACCATGACAACTGCCGGTAGCGGCGTAAAAGGTATGACAGACCTGATGGACTTCTCCGAACGTATGGCTCCAATTGGCAATGCCACTGCAGATGATGCGGCTGACTATTGTATTGTAATGTTTTCTGACCTTACCCGTAAGGTTACCATGCAGAATCTCTATAACGACGGAGGCTTTTCTAGCATGGGAATGAGTCTGCGTGCAATGAAACAATACAGCAACGGTCTGGAAATGAATTCAGATGCAGATGCAGACATTCTAAAAGATTAATTAGATCGATTCATCAATAAAATAGTTTCAACCTGTTGATTGAAACTATTTTTTTATATATTTGCAGCTATGCTTGTTAAACTATATGATGAAAATCCTAATCCACGTGAAATAGAAAAAATTGTTACTATTCTGCGTGACGGTGGTACGGTAGTCTATCCTACCGATACCCTTTATGCCATTGGCTGCGATGCACTGAATGTTCGTGCTGTAGAGAAGATTTGCAATCTGAAGGGAATAGACCCACAGAAAAGCAATTTATCTATTATATGCAACGACCTGAGCATAATGAGTGAATATGCAAAGGTAGATACACCAGCTTTTAAACTGATGAAAAGGAATCTGCCGGGCCCTTTCACTTTTATCCTGACAACTACATCATCCCTGCCCAAAATATATAAGAAAAAAAAGACTGTCGGTATTCGTGTGCCCGACAACAATATTATCCGTGAAATAGTCGCACAGCTGGGAAATCCTGTATTAAGCACATCAATAAAGGATGATAATGATGAAATTGAATATACTACCAACCCTGAACTAATACATGAGAAATGGCAGGATTTTGCAGATATTGTAATTGACGGAGGCAATGGAGGTATTGAACCCTCCACGGTAGTTGACTGCACTTCAGGTCACCCGGTTATCATTCGTCAGGGCAAAGGTGAGTTAAAATTCTGATATTTGCAGACTTCAATTAAATTATTTGATATTTTCGCAGTCTATTAATAACTGTTCATAAGGACAGATTAAATTCCTTTTGACAAATAAGCAAAATCAATGAAAAAAATACTATTAGTATTCTTTACTTTCACAATACTGCTCATCCACTTTACATCATGTAAAAAAGATGATCCAATAATTGATAATAAAGGAGAGCTTGTTTCAGCGACTTATCAAGCTGTTAGTAAAACCTTTACATTAACTTACAGCAGTGGCTATAAAGAAAAAGTAAATGCAGTCGTAAACTCAACTACAACGCCTCCAACAGCAAGCATTACTCTGACTAATGGTACCACTATTTATGTCGAGGATGCATCTGTATCGGGCAATGCTATAATCAATGACAACTCTGATGATGGAATAAATCTCGTTTCAAAGTTTGTGTATGACGGTATGGCACAATATTATTTGTGGGCTAAGGAAATAAAAAACAAAAAACCAACAGTTAATGATAGCGACCCTGAAAAATACTTCTATAAAATATTAAACAGTATAGATACTCAACGCGGGTGGTCATGGATAACTGATGATGTTGATAAATTAATGGCAGGTTTTGAGGGTGAATCTACAGATGCGTTTGGATTTCAGCCACTCGGATTATATTATGACGAAACAAGTGACCGCGTTGTCGGATTAGTAAGATATGTTTACCCCAACACACCTGCAGAAAAAGCCGGATTAAAAAGAGGAGATATCATTACACATGCAAACGGTATATTATTAAACGATAAAAATTGGACCATATTATTTGGTGCTAATTCTACCACTACATTCACTGTATTAGATCAAAATTACCAAAACGCACGAGAAGTACCTATTACACCGGCAGCGTTCACTACCGATCCTGTACTGTATCACAAAGTTTATCAAGGAGACGGTTTCGCAGGGCGTAAAGTAGGCTATCTGTTCTACACCGAATTTACAGAAAATTATAACGAAAGTCTTTACAATGTTTTCTCAGAATTTAAGAGTGCAGGTATAACAGACCTGGTTTTGGACCTTCGCTATAATCCGGGTGGATATATTACTGCAGCAACATATCTGGCATCACTTATTGCACCTGTGCAGGATGTTAAAAATAAAGGGGCTTTTACTATAATGAGCTATAATGATTATGTTAACGGTGTATTCGATGACAATAAGTGGGATAGAAAGGACTATCTTGGAGAATATAAAACTAAATATTCAAATCCCGTTAATGCCAATGTCAACAATGGCGATTTAAAACTGTATGTCATTACAACAAGGAGTTCAGCGTCAGCTTCAGAGCTTCTCACATTCTGCCTGAAACCCTATATGCAAGTAGAACAGATTGGAGAAAAAACAAGTGGTAAATATACAGCATCATGGACTCTGCATGCCTATAATGACTACGATGGAAAAGTACAAGCTGTATATGTGGAATCAAGTCTTAAAATCAGCGAAAAAAGAACCCTGGGTAATTGGGCAATGCAGCCTATTGTAGGTAAATATACAGACAAGAACAACAATAGCTTCATTAATACAAACGGATTGATACCTAATCATCCAATAGAATCAACCTACGTTAATGAGCTCACTCCATCAGTTTGGAAACCAATAGGTGAAGAGAGCGATTATCTTTTTGCCAAGGCTTTGTCATTAATTACCGGCCGCCCTTACCCGGTTGCTGTTACCAGAAGTGCTTCAAGTATTCAGTACAGGGATGCTGAATTTTATTCTACAAAAGAATCAATTTTAAGGGAAGGCGTGATAATCGATAATCCAAAACTGCTCCCAACTATAAAGAAACGATAATAATATTATGGAAGTATAGCCTGTTTTCAAATGCAGGTATAGCAGTTCTTTAGTATTACTTTGGTCTTATATTGCTCTTACCTGGGTCTTACCCGGGCCTTATAAACTCCTTTTAAATAAGGCGCAGGTAAGTGAAATGTAAGCACTATATCAACTCAAAACAATACTGATGTACTGCCTTAAGACTTATGTAAACTAAAGATTATTCTGTGTTATTTTAATGAAGTATCAAACGGTTATTTTCATTCAGAAGATCATTTTCAATAGATAGGTATTTTAAATACTGATCACGGTCCAGAATTTTTTGCAGGTTCTCCACACGTATAGCTTTCAATTTTTTGACCCTTCTGCTTGTATTGCACAGGAAACAGGTCTCTGCTTTTTGAACGTCCAGCAAATACTTAAGCTCCATTTCTTTCAATTGCAGCGCCTTTTCATCATCAAAGTCAATAAGCTTTTGCATCTTATCTACTTTTTGCTCTACGCTATTATGTAAAACTTCTTCTATTATTCCTTTCTCCTGAGCAAGCATAGCGATAATTACAGCAAAAATAGTCAGTAGAATGAGTGTAATTTTCTTCATTGGTAATTTTTTTTACAAGTTACATTTTACACCAACACTTTTGGTATATCTAAACCGGTTTCAATATATTCCTCAAACTTCACAGGTATCTCGTCCATAATTGAGTATAGCTCGTCAAGAGTATTTGCCCTAAGCATCGCTATTCGTGTGGATTTAAAATCTGGAATACCTTTAAACAGCGGGGTTGCTGCAAGATGGCGCCGTGTATGAAGTATACCACGCATTTCATCAAGCCTGTTTACACTCTCCTGAACATGTTGTTTTAATACATCAAGATACCACGTAAACGATTTCTTTGGCAGATGCTCACCATTTTCAAGGAAATATTTTATCTCTTCGAAGATCCAGGGGGCACCAATACTGCCACGCCCTACCATAATAGCATCCACACCGGTTTCGTCAAAGCGTTTTTTGGTGATTTCGGGTGAGGTGACATCCCCATTACCAATTATCGGGATATGCATGTTTGGGTTATTCTTAACGTCACGAATCAGCGACCAGTCAGCTTCTCCCTTATACATCTGTGAGCGGGTACGACCGTGAATTGTCAGTGCAACAATACCGCAATCCTGAAGTTGCTCGGCAAGTCGTACAATAATCTTCGAGTCATCATCCCAGCCAAGTCTGGTCTTTACGGATACCGGTTTATTCACAGCCTTTACCACCTTCTCTGTAATATCTAGCATTACATCGGGTGTACGCATCATGCCGGAACCGGCTCCTTTACCCGCAATTTTTCTTACGGGACATCCAAAATTGATGTCAATCAGATCAGGGTCGGCCTCCTCACATATTTTGGCAGCTTCAACCATGGTATCGGGATCACTGCCATATATCTGAATACCAACCGGTCGTTCCTCTTCACTAAAAAGAATCTTCCGCTTGGTTTTTTTTATCTCTCTGATCAGAGCATCGCTTGATACAAATTCAGTATAAACCATATCAGCCCCAAACTGCCTGCAAAGCAGCCTGAATCCAATATCAGTAACATCTTCCATAGGTGCCAGAAATACCGACCTGTCAGGAAATTCCAAATTTGCAATCTTCATAATAAAGCGATTCCTTTTATTTTGTGTTCTTAAGACTTAACACAATGTTGTAAGTTTAACCAAGTTTCTCTGACCACTCCTTCTCGTTAAAACCAACGAGTACAAAATCGTCTCCAACAACAATAGGGCGTTTTACCACCATCCCGTTTGATGAGAGTAAATCAAGCAACTCATCACGAGAGGCAGTTTTCACCTTCTCTTTCAGATTTTGTTCTCTGTAAATTATTCCTGAAGTGTTGAAGAATCTGCTGATCGGCAGACCGCTTTTGTCAATCCACTCAGAGAGTTCTTCTTTCTTTGGGTTGTCTTCAACTATATGTCTGGCAGTCACCTCTACACCATTTGCCTCTAACCAGTTGGAAGCTTTCCGGCATGTGCCGCATTTTGGATAATGTATAAAAAGTGGTTTCATATTTAAGAGCTTTGATTTTTACGCTGCAAAGATAATCAATGAGTTGGAATAAATAAAACAGCAAAGTTTTGATATGATTACAAATAATTATTTATTTATCTCAATTGTTATATTACTTAATCTAAGAGGTGAAACGTATAATTGAGCATCATCGGCAGTGAGTGAAACTGTATGATACTCTTTTCTCTGCAAACTAACCGGCGTTAAGTTGTTTTCATAAATAATCCATTCATTTAATGGAGTGATACTGTAAGATAGCTCTTTCTCATAACCGTTATAATATTTTACAACTAATTGATTCACTCCTTTTTTTAACGGCAGAAGAACAAGCTCCTCCTGATATTTAAGTCTTTCGGGCGACAAGTGAGCAGTAACGTAACTTCCATTCAATAAAATATATACGCCGTTACCTGACCCTAATTTCACTGCAACTGTCTGATCGCGGTCAGATTCAATCTCTTGCAGAAAAACAACACTCTGTCGTGGTGAAATTCTCTCTGTATAAGTTTCTCCATATTTGAAACCAACAACGTCATTCCAATTACTGATTTCATCAGCTGAATGCTGATCAAAATTTATATAATCTACCCCTTCTTCTTCGAGATTTCCAAAAACACCTCTGCCGGGTTTTCTGTAAAGCTTACTCCATTTGACAGATCCCTTAGGTGTAGTTATTTTTTTATGACCAGTTGGATTTAGTGTGACTTTTTGTACTTTTCCTCCTATTTCAAGAGACAGTTTTCTGCCAACTTCACTCACAGTGAAACAGATTTTTGGAGTTACATTATTCTTACGTGTTTTAAATGCCCAATCGTAACCGATCAGACTCTTATATCCTGCATAGTAGTTGAGACTTGAATACCCAAATACCGGCATACTATTTCCCGGATTTAATTCACCATTAGTGATTAAATATGAGGGCTTTACAGTGAAGCCGTTTACAAAACTGATTTTTAATACGGGGGTTACAGAACCCGTTACAGAACCCATACCAAATTCATTGGCTGCTTCAGTTATATTACCTGTTTTATGGGACTGTATATCCTTACCGGTGTATATCTCTAGTCGATCTCCTTTTTGAGTGAATGAAAGGGAGTTACCCGTTGATAACAACTCCACATTTTTAACTTTACCCTCAAACCCTGAGAGTTCGATTTTTGATCTGTTTGGCATTTTGCTAACAAAAGCGTATATGTTCCCATTTTTAGTTGTTACATCACCCCAATAAAAAGAGGTGTGAAAAGGATTAGCTTCTGTTCCGTAAATAGCCTCACTATTTTTACTAATCCACTCCCCAATTCCATGCAGCACATCTTTCTCATATTCAACTATAGAACCATCGCCTCGTGGACCGATATTAAGCAAGTAATTTCCACCTCTGCTTATAACTTTTATCAGACTTAATATCTTCTCTTCAACTTTTTCCTGAACATCCCCGCGAACCTGCCAGGACCTATACCCCCAAGTCTCATCAAACATTGAAGCGGCTGTCTGCCATGGTATTCCCATTTTATAATCAGGATACTCATTATCTGCCATTACAGCAAAATCCACGTAGTCATTACCCAATCTGCCACTTATCATGCAACCCGGCTGCAGTCGATTTACCAATTCATACAATCCCTTACTTTGTTCCGGAGTAAGTGATCCCATATCAAACCATATCTCTGAAATGTAACCATAATTGGTCATAATCTCTTCCACCTGTTTTAGGTTAAACTCATAATGCTCATTAGTGAGAGGGTCTGCATTATGACTCGAAATTGGATATGCTTGCGGATAATGCCAGTCGATAAGCGAATAATAAACACCGAAACCGATACCACCTCTTTTGCAGGCATCTGCAAGCTCCTTCATCAAATCTTTTGAATAAGGAGTCGCATCTACAATATTAAAATCAGTATAGGCTGAATGATACATACAAAATCCATCGTGATGCTTTGAGGTAAAAATGATCGACTTCATACCTGCCGATTTTGCCAGTGCAACAACGCTGTCGGGATTCCATTTAGTTGGATTAAATTCATTTGCAGTTGCACCGTACCAATCACTGAATATTCCTGCAAATGACTGTATCTGCTCACTATATCCTTGTTTAACGGGAACTCCCTCATAAACTCCACCGTAAACGGAATAGAGGCCAAAATGAATAAACATTGAGAACTTCTGATCTACCCACTCTTTTGAAGGTTTTGTGACTTTAGGGCTTAGTTTAGATTGTGCAGAAAGTGTAAGTACACAAAAACACAATATGGTTGTAATTTTAAGTGTATGAATAATCATTTGTTTCTTTTAGAAATTGCAGGATTTGTACTGTTTCTATTACATACAAATATAATTAAAAAGCCTGTATGACCTCATCAACCATAACATTTACTGAGGTGATACCACCACCTGCAAGATACCAGATTTCGGGATTCAGATAATATATTTTACCGTTTTTTGCTGCCTCCGTCTCTTTAACCAACAGGTTTTCAATCTCTTCTTTATTAGTCACACTGTTATCAACCACTCTACTTCGATCAATAACAAAAATTAAATCAGGATTTACTTTTTGAATAAACTCACTGGATACAGGATTGCCATGCCTGTGAACACTTAACCCCTCGGCAGCCTCAGCTACTCCCAATACATCGTGAACAATTCCAAAACGTGAACCACTGCCGTAAGCACTAAAACGTCCACGGTTGTGCAATAGGATTAGCGCCTTCTCTTCTGAAGCAACGGTAAGTTTTTTCACCTCTTCTACTTTGGAACGGATAACACCCTTAGCCCTTTCAATCTCTTCTTGTTTATTGTATAGAAGTGCCAGATTATCGAGATTCTTTTCATAAGCGCCCATAAAGTCACCTGCATCCACCGGTTCAGGGTATAAAACCGGGGCGATAACAGAAAGCTGATCATAAAAATCTATTAAACGCTGCCCCATTATTATTAAATCGGGTCTGGCTTCATTTATTTTTTCCAGGTTCACTTCAGTAATACTGCCTACATCGACAATTGAAGTGTCATCTTTGTATTTACTCAAATGAGATGGCAGACCTGTTTTAGGTATTGCAACAGGTTTGATTCCTAAATAATCCAGATTCTCGAGAGCCGAGAAGTCAAGTACAACCACCCTTTGCGGATTACTGACCACTTCAATCGTTCCAAGTGAATGAATGATCGTTATCTTTTCTCCATTAGCAATTTTGCTCTCACCCCTTTTTTGATTATTACCGTCACAACTTGTAAGGAAAAATAAAAAGTAAGCGAGAACACTAAAGCTCAAAATAAAGTTGTATTTTTTCATAAATAAATAATTGTTTATTCTACATTAGAAATAGTTACAGATTCTTTTACTGTCAAACTCACATATTTTGATGTTAATGTCAAAAACATCCTTAAGAACATCCTCTTGAATTATATTTTCTGTCGTGTCGTGATATATAATCTTGCCATTCTTTAGTGCTACAATATAATCAGAGTAGTGAGAAGCAAAATTTATATCATGTAATACTATGATAATTGTTTTACCAAGTTCATCTGCAAGCTTTCGCATAATCTTCATAGTCTGTACCGAATGCTTCATATCCAAGTTATTAAGAGGCTCATCCAGCAAAATATATTCGGTGTCCTGGGCAACAACCATCGCCATATAAGCCCGCTGTTTTTGCCCCCCGCTAAGCTCATCTATATACGAGTGCTCAATCTCCTTAAGATTAAGAAAATCGATTGCTCTGTCCACCATCTTAATATCCTCTTTTGTAAGCTTTTCCTGTGAGTAGGGAAAACGACCAAACGATACCAGCTCCCTGACTGTGAGCTTGAGTCTGATATGATTAGACTGCTTAAGAATTGACAGCCGCTGTGCCAGCATTTTACTCTTATATTCGGTGATATTTTTCTCATCCACTAATACTACCCCGCCATCTTGTGACAGTAGTCGGCTGATAATAGAAAGCAGTGTACTTTTTCCTGCACCGTTACCGCCAATTAATGAAGTAATTTTTCCTCTGTTAAACTGCATGCCCACCTTATCGAGCACAACTTTTTCTCCATATTGTTTTGTAATTTCCTGAACTTCAATCATATCTTTTTAACCTTTAAAAGTAAGTACATAAAATAGAATCCGCCCACAATGTTAATTATGGCACTTATAGGAACAGAAAGATTAAATACCCTTTCCATAAGAAACTGTCCGATTAGCAGTGCTATGGCAGATACTAAGCAACAAGCAATGATTATCACACTATGCCTGTGCGTTTTAAACAACTCATAAGTGAGGTTTGTAACCAACAAACCAAGAAATGTAATTGGTCCCACCAATGCAGTTGATACCGAAACCAATATCGCTATGAGAACAAGAAATATCTTTACTACCCTGTTATAGTTTAGTCCCAGATTAATTGCCTGATCTCTTCCCAAAGCAATCACATCAAGATATTTAGACATTCTAAACCCTATAATCAGAATTATCACCATAATTATCAACGAAGACCATAGTAAGTCACTGTTTATCTTGTTGAATGTAGCAAACATCTTACCCTGAACTATAAAAAAATCGTTCGGATCAATCAAAAGCTGCATAAAAGAGCTTAAGCTGGAGAATAGCGTACCAAGTATTATTCCTACCAAAAGAAGAAGATACAGGTTATCTTTCCCCTTTTTATAAATCATCAAATAAAGCATAAAAGCAAAGGCAATCATCGCGATAACTGAAACGAGAAAGTTATCTACATGGCTCAATACCTTAAATGTCTGATCGCCATAAAAGAAGACGATAATTGTCTGAATAAGAAGATAAAGCGATTCAAAACCCATTATTGAAGGAGTAAGAATACGATTGTTTGTGAGCGTTTGAAAAGATACTGATGAAAATGCCACACAACCGGCCACAACAATTATTGTAATCACTTTCATTCCCCTGAAGCGGAGAGCAAACTCCCAACTGTTTCCCATTTTATAAAACATAAAAAGTGCTGCACTTGCAATCATCAATAATAGCGCAATTAACAGGCTCCTTCTTATAGTTATAGTCTTTTCCATAACATTAAAAAAAGAAATATTATGGAACCAAAAATGCTTACAGTAACACCTATAGGCACTTCATAAGGATAGATTACCACTCTCCCGATAATATCACAAATCAATAGAAAAATAGCTCCTGATAGTGCTACAATTGGTAAAGTCTTTTTTAGATTATCCCCAAATAGTAAGCTAACCACATTTGGAACAATAAGTCCCAGAAAAGGGATTGCCCCGGCTGTAATAACAACTGAACTAACCGTCAGAGACACACAAAACAAACCTATATTCATTATGTAATTATAGTTCAGTCCCAGATTCCTGGAAAATTCTTCTCCCATACCAATAACAGTAAACTTATTAGCATACAGATATGTAATGATAATAGCAGGCAGAGTGAGATAAATCAATTCGTAACGCCCTTGCAGAATGCCGGAGAAGTCTCCCATCATCCATGCGTTAGTATCCTGAACAATATTAAGTTGTACTGCGAAGAATGTGGATATAGAACCTACGATACCGCCAAACATAAGTCCTACCAATGGAACAAATATTATATTTCTGTGCTTAATCTTCCTTACTATCGCAAGAAAAATCATACTTGCCAGAAATGTAAAAAGAAAAGCAGATAACATTTTAAGCGACACACCGGCTGTGGGGGTAAAAATAAGAAAGATGAGAAGTCCCATTTTTGCAGCTTCGAGAGTACCGGCTGTAGTAGGTGATACGAACTTATTCTGTGTCATCTGCTGCATTATAACACCAGAGACACTCATGCCCACACCTGCTAAAATAAGTGCAGCAGTGCGAGGTATCCTGCTAATCGATACAACAGCTGCTGACACATCTGCTACTCCCACAAAAAGGGAAACAGCAGCTAACATTAATAATATAATTGTAAAAACTACTACTCTCAACTAGACTCTATATAAATAAAAAACTAAAGACCGATAAATATGTTTTACCGGTCTTTAATCTTCAATACTCTAATAATTTTTTAAGAGTAACAAAGGTAGTCGTCTAATAAATAAGCCTCAATACCTAAAACTAAGTAGAAAACATTGTTTTTACTCAAGAAACTAATTATAAATAGGCATTTTTCTTTAGATTGGGGTTTCCTGTTTTATTTATATGTTACCCATTTCATCATTTCTTTGAAAGATGGCTTTTTCCCATACATTAAAATACCTACTCTATAAATCTTTCCTGCAAATATTGATATTAGTATAAATGTTCCGTAAAGCAATACAAGGGACGACAGAATTTCCCAGAAAGGAATACCGAAAGGTATTCTTACCATCATGACAATTGGTGAAGTGAAAGGAATTAATGAGGTCCAGAATGCTAATGGACCATCCGGGTTGCTTACGCTATAAAATCCTGCAAAGAACGCAAACATGATAAGCAGTGTTACAGGTGTAAGATACTGACTTGTATCCTCTTCACTATCCACTGCCGATGCAAACATGGCGAATATTGAAGCATATAATATATATCCCCCTATGAAATAGAGAACAAAATAAACAATAAGCTCCAGCCAGTTGATGCTCATAACGGAATTCATAATAGCCTCTGTATTGAAATCATCCATACCTGAAGACATTGCAGCTGCCTGCTCAGGATTAGCTATAAAAAAAGATACACCGGCAAAAAGAACAGTAGTCATTATAACCCAAATTGCAAGCTGCGTAAGTCCGACTAATCCTATACCAACAATCTTGCCTATCAGCAGATTCACCGGTTTCACTGAAGATACCATCACCTCAACAACACGACTCTTCTTCTCTTCCAGTACTGCCTGCATAACCATATTACCATATAAGAGTATAAACATATAAATAAGAATGGTAAACACCATTCCAATTATGCTGGCAATCTCTGTAGAAGATTCTTTGACACTTCCGTCGTCGCCCATACGCAATGTTCTCAGGGTAATACCTGATTTATCTTCAATAATTGAGCGTACCTGACCAATTGCCTCACTGTCAACATTGCTTGACTGAGTGAGTTCGTCGAGTCTCTGTTCTGTAACCTTTTCATTCAAAGTTCTCTCTATAACTGATTGCAACTCCATTGGAGCTTGCTTTTCTGATGTAAGAGATACTGCACGCGGATCTTTGTTAAGGTCATTTGTTATCTGAAGAATAGCGAAAAGATCCTTTCCGAGTCTGGTTTCAGATTCCTGCTGATCAGCTTCACCTATTATCTGAAAATCAAACTGATCAGTAGACTCCAATAATGGTGCATAAATACCTGTTTTATCGATTACTGCTACATTTTTTACACTTCCATCGTTTAGCGTTGAAAGCCAAAAAGGTACAAGCGATAATGCCACCATAAGAAATGGCATAAGTAATGTGAGAATTATAAAGGATTTTTTCCTTACTCTTGTAAGATATTCTCGTTGTATTATTAAACTTAAACTGCTCATTTTCAACATACTTATAATGGACTATTATTTTTATCTTTTGTAACCGTCTTTATAAAGACATCATTCATGGTCGGCAACTCTTCATCGTAACTCACTACTTCATAATTGTCAAATATCAATTTAGCCAGATCATTATTACTGATTCCGTTTAATTTTTTAATTCGCAAGTCGATGAATTCATGGTAAGGCTCTTTTGACAACAGCTCTATAGAAGGATTTTCGAGATTAAAGTCATCTCCTAAAATACGAAAACGAAATATATTCGGGCGATGATCTTTACGAATATTAAATACATTTCCCTGAAGAACTACTTGTGACTTGTTAATCAAAGCAATATTATCACACAACTCTTCAACTGATTCCATATTATGTGTAGACAGAATAATTGTTTTTCCCTCATCCTTCAACCGAAGCATCTCATTTTTAACGATATCAGTATTCACTGGGTCGAACCCACTAAACGGTTCGTCAAAAATGAGCAAATCCGGATTATGTATCACAGTGGAAATAAACTGTACTTTCTGTTGCATTCCTTTCGAAAGTTCTTCTACTTTCCTGTTATACCAATCCATTATATCAAACCGGTTGAACCACTTCATCAGTTCGTTATGCGCCAGCTTTTTCGACATTCCGCGTAACTGAGCAAGATACATCGCTTGCTCACCTACTTTCATCTTTTTATACAGGCCCCTCTCTTCAGGCATGTAACCAATATTATAAATATCATCCCTTACAGAATGTCTGCCGTTGATCATAACTTCGCCACTGTCAGGGGCTGTAATACGAGTAATTATACGAATCAAGGTTGTCTTTCCTGCACCATTAGGACCCAGTAAACCGAAGACCGTTCCCTTGGGCACACTTATACTCACCTTATTCAACGCCAAGTGATTAGCGTATTGTTTCACTACGTCATGTGTTTCTAAATACATGTTTTAATATTTAAACTTGTCTAATATTTCAATACAATCCTCTCTCCCAGTTCTTTTGCCAGCACTTTCTTTATTTCCTGAAGTTGTTGTAATCTGGTAATATATACAGAATAATTGTCGGGATTACTTTTTTTAATATCCTCTTTTAACTCATCAATTTTTTTGAGGACATAAGCATTCTTAAGCTCTGTAGTTGCTCTGGGAACATAATTTTGAAGCAGATTTTGCTCCAGCAAACGTGAACCCTTGTCACCAACCTCTTCTCCCAGTATCTTAGAGTGAATTTTACTAAGCTGATACCTGTCACTTAGTAACTCAGATGCAAGCTTACTCACTTTTGGGTCAGGATAATTCAGAAAGAAATGCCCAGAATTAAATTTTTCATCGTCTATATGATTTACAGCCTCGTCAAGCATTAACTGATAAAGCTCATTAGAAAAATTTATATTGTCACGTCCCAGATCTAAATGAACGAATTCGGTCACCCCGAGACCCTCTTCTATTAAAATATCCTCTTCTATAACAGTTTTACCCTCTTTTCGTTTGCGCTTTTCAAATTTTTGATACAAAGGTGTGTTCCCATATCTGACAACATACCTAAGAATCTCACGTTCAAAGCGATCATAAGGATTCTTTGGTGTAACATTTTTTACAGTTTTACTGCCTGAATATTTGACATAATCTTTATCATCAGCTGTTATATCTCCAACCTTTGTTGACTCCTTGTCTTGCTGGTCTCTTTTTTTCTCCCAGTTGCGTTTTCTTATTTTATTAATCTCTGCAATCAATACCCGTTCCTGCATAGTCAACAACTGTGAACACTCCTGTATGTAAACTGATCTTGTTATTGTATTTGGTATCAAAGCAATACTATTGACAATATTTGATATCAAACCTGCCTTTTTGATAGGATCATCACCAACCTCCTTAATAAGAAGTTCTGTTTTGAATCTAATAAAATCCTTTTCGTTGGCAGTTATATAATTTTGAAAACTCTCCGCATTCTGCTTTTTGGCAAATGAGTCAGGATCTTCTCCTTCAGGAAGTAGCACCACTTTAACGTTCATACCATCTTCCAGCAAGAGATCGATACCTCTCAGTGCTGCGTTTATACCCGCTGTATCACCATCATAAATTACTGTTATATTTTCCGAGAAACGGTGAATCATCCTGATCTGCCCATGTGTTAAAGCTGTTCCGGATGATGCTACAACATTTTCTATCCCGGCTTGATGCATAGACAAAACATCAGTGTACCCCTCTACGAGAAAACATTTATCTTGCTTAACAATGGCATTCTTTGCAAAATAGATACCGTATAATTCCTTACTTTTAGAATATATTTCACTTTCAGGTGAATTCACATACTTCCCGGTGTTCTCCACCTTTTTAAGAATCCTTCCTCCAAAAGCAACTACCTTCCCGGAGAGTGTATGAACAGGAAATATAACTCTTCCGCGAAACCTGTCGTATAGCGGTTGATTGTGCTCACCACCTGTAGAAAGACCAGTTTTGAGCAGAAAATCACGTATATAACCTGCTTTTTGTGCTTCAACTGAAAACGCATCTCTCTGTTCAAGGCTATAACCGAGCTGAAATTTTTTTATAATATCATTTCTTAATCCACGTTCGCGGAAATAAGAAAGTCCAACCGCCTTACCCTCAGGGTGTGTATAAAGTGTCTTTACGAAATAATCCCGTGCATATTCATTCAGAATAAACATGCTTTCTCGGTCACTCTGAGCCTGCTTCTCCTCATCAGTGAATTCTTTCTCGACGACCTCAATATTATATTTGCGGGCAAGATATTTTAGTGCTTCATAGTAAGAAAACTGCTCATGTTTCATTATGAAGTGAATTGGAGAACCTCCCTCACCACATGAGAAGCATTTACAAATATTTTTTGAAGGGGAAACATAAAACGAAGGATTTCTGTCTTCATGAAAAGGACACAATCCTACCATATTAACACCTCTTCTGCGAAGCGTAACAAAATCAGACACCACGTCTACTATTTGAGCACTGTCTTGTATCCTGCCTATCGTAATTTGATCAATCATAACAGAAGTACGAAATTACTTATTAATATTGTGAAAAAAAGTGATTTTTGAAAATATATTCATACATTTGCATTACACAAGTTTATTTCGGATACTATAAATTTATTTATGATGGATGCTATTAACTGGTCGAATTTATCATTCGGCTACATGAAAACAGACTACAATATTCGCAGTTATTATAAAGATGGTAAATGGAGCAAACCTGAATCAGAGACTTCTGAATATCTAAATCTCCATATAGCAGCTACATGTCTTCATTACGGACAGGAAGTATTTGAAGGATTGAAAGCATTTCGAGGCAAAGATGGCAAAATACGTGTCTTCAGGATGCGTGAGAATGCTCTAAGGCTTCAATCATCTTGCAGAGGAATAATGATGGCTGAATTGCCTGTGGAACTTTTTGAAGAAATGGTAGCTATGGCAATAAGAAAAAACTCACGTTTCGTGCCTCCATACGAAAGCGGAGCTTCACTTTATATTCGTCCGCTTCTTATAGGTACGAGCGCACAGGTAGGGGTTAAACCTGCAACAGAATACACATTCATCATTTTTGTTACACCGGTAGGTCCTTATTTCAAAGAAGGGTTCAAACCTACACCAATGGTTATCCTACGAGAATATGACCGTGCTGCTCCACTTGGTACAGGTACATTCAAGGTAGGCGGTAATTATGCTGCCAGTTTGGTTGCCGGAGAAAAAGCACACGAAATGGGTTATTCTGCAGTGCTTTATCTTGATGCAAAAGAGAAAAAGTATATCGATGAATGCGGACCTGCCAATTTCTTCGGAATAAGGGATAACACATATATTACACCAAAATCTACATCAATTCTTCCATCAATAACTAACAAAAGCTTAATGCAGCTAGCTCAGGATATGGGACTTAAAGTTGAACGCCGCCCTGTTTTAGAAGATGAACTGGCTACTTTCGAAGAAGCAGGAGCGTGTGGCACAGCAGCCGTAATAAGTCCTATCTTGCGTATTGATGATATTAGCGAAAACAAGACTTATCATTTTTGCAAGGATGGAAAAGCAGGACCAATTAGCGAAAAGCTCTACCATAAGCTGCGTGCAATTCAGTATGGTGATGAGACTGACAAATATGGATGGGTCACTGTTATAGAATAAACAGAATTACAAGTTACTCCATGAATTAAACGGGTGAATAGACAGAAATGAATTATAGTATCTGACATTTCCCGTGACTTCATCTCCCAGCCAGTCAGGCTTTTCAAACATTTCGTCTTCATCATCCAGTTCTACTTCTGCAATTAGTAGACCTTCGTTTTCCCCGTAAAACTCATCTACCTCAAAAGTATGATTACCTGCTTTTACGAGATAACGTGTTTTGTCTATTACACTTGAATCGCATAATTCAAGCATCTCTTCTGCGTCTTTAACAGGAATTTCGTATTCCCATTCATGTCTTTTTATTTTACCTTCTACAAGTGCACTTTTTACTGTGATAAAAGCCTTATCACTCTTTATCCTGACACGAATAACATTCACTCCCGAAAGTGATAAATATCCCTGTTTGATTCTGAAACTCTTAAATGCTTTTGATTTATAATCCCCTTTAACGAGGAATTTTCTCTCAATCTCGTATCCCATAACACTATTTTTTTCAAAGGTATTACTTAATTGTACAAAAAAAAACTATGTTCCTAAGTTCCCGTAATCACTACGAAAAAATAAAAACATAGTTAAGATTTTGGTTGGATTAAATAAAAAATCAATGCGCGTAATTCTATTTTCATTCACTAATCCACTACAAATATAAAGTTACAATTCATTATGCTTAAGCCTAGCTGAAAGTATGTTATTTTTTGTGTAAATTTTCCACAATTACTGAAGAAGCTTCTAAAGGAAATTGTTGTATCTTTGTTTTAATACATTATCATAACATATCATGTCCAAACGAAGATTAACAGCAACAGCTCTGGGTGTAACTGCATTAACCTCTTTCTATGCTCAGGATAAGCCAAATATACTTTTCATACTTACAGATGACTTAGGATACGGCGACCTCAGCTGTTATGGACAAGATAAATTTCAAACACCTAATATAGACAGGCTTGCGTTAAGCGGCACAAGATTTACAAGAAGCTATTCAGGCACAACTGTAAGCGCTCCCTCACGAGCAAGCCTATTAACAGGTTTACATACCGGACACACACCAATTAGAGGCAACAAGGAGATTCAGCCAGAGGGTCAGGCACCGCTTCCTGATGATATCTATACTATCTTCAGACTGTTTAAAGATGCAGGTTACGTCACAGGTGCTTTTGGTAAATGGGGATTAGGTTATCCTGGTTCAACAGGTGACCCAGTGAATCAGGGGGTAGATCATTTCTTTGGATACAACTGTCAGCGGCTGGCACATAATTACTATCCCAGTCACCTTTGGGACAATAATAAGAAAGTAGAGTTTCCCGAAAACGATAATGGCAAGTTTGGAGTATACTCTCAAGACTTGATACAAAAGAAAGCTCTGGAGTTTATTGAGGAACAAAAAGACAATCCATTCTTTATATATGTTCCAATCGTTTTACCTCACGCAGAACTTGTTGTACCGGAAGACAGCATCATTCAGAGCCTAAGGGGGAAATTCGCTGAAATACCTTTCAAGGGAACAGACACAGGACCTAACTTCAGAAAGGGGGGATATATGTCACAGGATTATCCTCGGGCAACGCATGCCGCAATGGTAATGAGGATTGATATGTATGTTGCGCAAATTGTAGATAAACTTAAAGAAGAGGGTTTGTATGACAATACACTTATAATATTTACAAGTGATAACGGTCCGCATAGAGAAGGAGGTGGTGATCCTGAATTCTTCAACAGTAATGGAATATATCGCGGCTATAAGAGAGATCTTTATGAAGGCGGAATACGCGTGCCTACAATAATTTCGTGGAAAGGAAAAGTTGCTTCAGGCAAAGAGTGCAGTTTTCCGTTTGCATTCTGGGATTATCTGCCAACATTTGCAGATTTATTACAATATGACTTTAATATAAAATCCGATGGAATAAGTATACTACCTAGTATTCTTGGACAAGATAATCAAAAGGATAGGGACTACTTCTATTTCGAGTTTCACGAATCTGGCGGACGCCAGGCTGTTATTAAAGGTGATTGGAAACTCCTACATCTTGATATTAGAAACGGCGGTATATATGAGTTATATAACATTGCTTCTGATCCATCTGAATATCACAATATTATAAACCTCTACCCTGAGAAAACAAAAGAATTAAAAGAAATTATGAAGAGCGCAAGAACTGAAGATCCAAATTGGCCTCTTTTCTAAAACAATATATGAAAATATGAAAAAGATATTATCTCTATTATCAGCACCTTTTGTTGTTAGTCCCATAATTGCTTCAAGTCCCTTATTAACTAGTTATACAATTGAAGGAGGAGAATCTGCAAAGTCAATGAGTGCCGAGTCGAATTCAAGACCAAATATTGTCTTGATATATGCAGATGATATTGGCTATGGCGATCTGTCATCTTATGGCGCAAAACGTGTTAAAACACCAAACACAGATTCACTTGCAGCTAATGGTATCAGATTTACGAATGCCCATTCAGCAGCTGCAACAAGCACCCCTTCGCGATATGGTCTTTTTACAGGTGAATATCCCTGGCGGAGAAAAGGCACCGGTGTTGCAGCTGGTGATGCAGCATTAATAATAAAACCTGATAGGATTACCCTTCCAAAAGTACTGCAAAAAGCGGGGTACACAACTGGAGCGGTAGGCAAATGGCATCTCGGGATGGGTGATGAGACCGGTAAACAAAACTGGAATGATCTGGTATCACCGGGTCCTGCCGAAATAGGATTCGATTACTCATACATTATGGCTGCCACCGGAGACAGGGTTCCATGTGTTTTTATGGAATACCAGAGAGTTGCCAATCTCGACCCAAAAGACCCTATATACGTTAGTTACATACAGAATTTTGAAGGAGAACCAACAGGTAAGGACAACCCGGAACTGCTAACAAAACTCCATCCCAGTCCCAATCATGGTCACGATCAAAGTATAGTTAACGGGATTTCGCGCATTGGTTATATGAAAGGAGGCAAAGCAGCTCTTTGGGAAGATGAAAATATTGCTGACAGCATAACTGTACATGCCGTAAGTTTCATAGAAAGAAACAGCGACAAACCTTTTTTCCTATATTTTGGAACAAATGATGTACACGTACCACGTTATCCTCATGAAAGATTTCGAGGTGTAACTGATATGGGGCATCGTGGCGATGCAATAGCACAATTCGACTGGTCTGTAGGGGAAATTGTGAAAGCCCTCAAAAAAGCGGGAGTTTTCGAGAATACACTTATAATTGTGACCAGTGACAATGGTCCTGTTGTTGATGACGGCTACGAAGACGGAGCTGTTGAAGGATTAAAGGATCATAAGCCCTGGGGTCCTTTCAGAGGAGGTAAATACAGCACCTTCGAAGCTGGAACAAGAGTACCTTTTATTGTTCACTGGCCCGAAAGAGTAGATTCTAAAGTATCACCGGCACTGGTGTCACAAATAGATATGACAGCCACAATGGCTGCACTGACAGGGTTTGATCAATCACTTGAAATACCTGAAGACAGTCAGAATCAACTTAATGCATGGCTGGGAATGGAGCTTTCGGGCAGAGATTATATAATTGGTTCAGCCGGCTCGCTTACTGTGCTTACCAAACAGTGGAAGTATATCGAACCAAGCAAAGGTAGACCTTATAATCCACTTACAAATACAGAGTTAGGTAATAATCCCCATGATCAGCTATATAACATGGTCATTGACCGTGGAGAGTATGACAATGTTTCTGATGAAAACCCTGAAAGAGTTGAAATAATGAAGCTTATACTACAGAGAGAAAAGGAAAAAGGTATTAATATGGATTTATAAAATCTAAATATGCAATAATTCACTCTCTTGCCATTAGTCTGAAATGGTTTATTATGCTTATAACTGATAGTAATAAACCTTTTAATCCATCTGACGGGCTACAAGAATCCCATAAAATAGTCGCTCTCTATAGTATAAAGTATTCCGGGAGTGTAAAATGAAATTCTACATTACCAAATACTTCAGAGCCTCATAAACTAAAAATGCAGGCCAGACTAATGCTTTTAGAAATCCTAATACACCCACCCAGAAACCTGTTGCGGTAGAAATATAGTATATTGCCGCACCAATAAAACCTAAACCATAAACTGCATCACCTGCTGAACCACTAGATCTGTTTCCCATAATTTTAACTTTATTAAATAGCTGATATACAACAACTGTAAAGTTATTAATTAAATGAAAAACAGATTAAGTTTTGTGTTAAGATTTTATTAAGTATACCATATCTTATTAGAATTGATAATTCAGTGAAACAGCAATATTCCTTGGATCAGTAGGATTCAGATAACCACCCCTGTAATAAGCTGTATAACCTTTTGCATCAAGTATATTATTTACAAACATCTGCAGTAAGATATTACGGTAACGGTAGCCCACCTTGACATTAAGAGTTGTATATGCATCAGCAATAAACGGCTCAATGTTTGGTTCTACATGATGTCCGGGCAAAACCTTGTAGGTATACTCTGCAAAAGGACGCTCTCCAACGTAATAAGCACCCGCCCCAAGCGTCAGATTTCTTAGTGCACCTTCAAAAAATGTATAGTTAAACCACCCGTTTGCAATATGATTTGCTGTATTCATTGGTGCTGACCCCTCATGATAATAAGGACTGTCTTTATATCCTGCATCCAGGTATGAATATCCCATAACAACATCCATATTTTTTATCAGTTTACCCGTAAGCTCGAGCTCCAGTCCTTGCCTTTTAAGATTGCCTGCCTTTATATAGTAACCGGTATTACTTCCCGCATCATTAAGAGCTGCGTAAGTAAGATTGTTATTCATTATATTAAACCAGGTAGCATTAAATCGAAGTCTGTTATTGAACCACTCAGTTTTAAAACCCGCCTCAAACTGTTTCTCTCTAGAAGGTCCTACATGAGTGACCTTATCCTCAAGAAGATTTGCCGCACCTCTTAGAGAAGTAGTGGTAGTAAATGATGCAAATAAATTTATATTTTTAATAGGAGTAATTATCAGCCCCATCAACGGATCCCAAACACTACCCCCTGTTGTTGAGATATTATTATCAGTGACTCCGCTGATTTGACTGTATCTTAGTCCCAGTGACAACTTCAGATACCTGTTGAAAGTCATCACCTCCTGCAAAAGCATACCATAAGCATACTCCCGTGCAGTTACAGGCTCTCCGTCAACCAAAGCAACAACAGGAGTTTCATTATTTATCGATTGCAATACGTTAATAGTATCAGTAACAACAGAATTAGTACTGATAGTGGACACATCTGTCCACCTGTAATCAAGTCCAACATTAAAAGTATGTCTCACAACACCCGTATAAATATCCTTGCCAATCAGATCAATCTGCAAAACACCGTTTTTATCTTCACGATTGCTACCACTGTAAACTCTGGAACGCAGATTATAAAGTCCAGTTTGAGCAGCATTTCTCAAAGGAGATACGTGAGCACCAATCTTTCTCTGACTCATATCAGCACCTGCATAAGCAACTCTCACACTCAAACGATTACTCAGTTCACGGTTGAGTTGACCCATATATGTCAGTGTATTAACTATCTGTCGGTCTGTTTTGAAGCCCATAAACCTATCATACGGCATATCATACACATTGTAAATACTATCTGCACTCAGGTTAACAGTACCCTGATCCGGTGTTCTCGAGTCATGCATAAAATCCATCTCCAGAGACACTTTTGTCTTATCATCAGGATGCCACGCAAAAGAGGGATTTATATAGATTCTGTCTTTAGAAACATGGCTGCGATAACTGTCACCCTGTTCATAAGCACCATTTATACGAAAAGCAGTTCTCTGCAGCCTGCCAGTCACAAACTGAAGATCGAAAGTAGGTCTTACCTGTCCCCAGCTCCCTGTTCTGATTCCGATATTTCCTGAATTAATAAATTTGGGAGTTTTGGTTGCAATATTTACAACCCCGCCGGCAGAACCAAGATCATTACCTAAACCTTGTGCAATTGCAGCAGACCCCCTCAGAATCTGTATTGTTTCCACACCCTGCATATCAGCAAGGAAACCATTTCCTCTGAAATCTGAATGTACCCTCACACCATTTTTAACTACCGGTATTCCCCGATAACCGCGAGAAGTAAGACTCTCTGTAGTGTTACCAAAAGTAGCGAAAGTAGTCACCCCCGGAACATTTCTCACAGCATCATTCAGAGTCAGCACTCCCTGATCATTAAGCATCTTCTGAGAGATTACAGAAATGCTCTGCACCTGCTCATCCAACCGCAACGGAATTCTTGTTAGTGCGTCCATCTTCTCCGGCCTCTCCTTTCTGACACCAAACACCTCAACTTCAAGCAAAACATGCTCATCAGGTTGCAGATAAAAATCCTGTACTAAATCATAATTTTTGAAATCCAACTCCTGCTCCACTTTCTCATAACCAACGTAACTAACAATAACAGTGTGCCTACCTTCCGGAATATTTTCTACTGTAAAGTGACCGGATAAATCAGTATCATCACCTACTCCAACCTCCTCAACATACACAGTTGCACCTATTAAAGCCTCATCGTCAGGTCCTGTTACCTTACCGCTAAAAACCCCACTTTCCTGTGCTCTATTTTGTGAAATAACCACATTCAGCAAGCTAAATAAACATACTGTAAGTAAAAACAATTTTTTAGTCATTGTACCTATTTATTATTGAATCAAGCTGCAAAGTAAGCCTGAAAGCGATTACCCGACAATCCCATTAAATTACCATTTCACATGGTTTTAATACTCACAATTTACCATTATAAATTCGCAGCATCAAAGGATTAATCAGTACAATGAAATTTGCTCTTATGTTTATTAATATGTTTTAAACTGATTATTAAGGTAAATCACACGGAAATAAAAAAATCTACAGTTAGAAATAAGAATCCTTAAAAACTTTGTTTCTATTATCCTCAACACTCACTTCTGCCACCTCACCCTTTTCTATTTTTATTCGAATATGTGTCTCATAAACAGATTCATAGCCCGCATGTACATAATGTAACAGTTCACCATGTTTAAGTAAAAGTTCACCGGAGTACCATTCTGCAAAAACCTTATCCTGCCCGGGAAAAAGATTATCCATTGTCAATATTCTTTCACCCTCTTCATCTGTAAAACAGGGTGAAACATCAACAAGATAAAGTTTGTCATCAATAATATCCCACTCTGACAGATATCCATCCCAGCACCCTGTACAGTAACCCTCTATGGTGATATTCTTAGACTCCAGATAGCTACTTAAGGGATTTGTAGCCAAGTAATATTCCTTTCCGTCTATATGAATGTTGTTAGGAAATTGTGCAGTCATAACTTGTTTAACAATTATTCGTTATATGAAACACCAAAAATAGTTGCATATTTTGACAATATTTGTCAATTTTGAATTAAAAACACAGTTAATTTGAAATATACCAACACTATATGCTATTTGTTATGAAAATTATATGTAGTAAGATAAAACCCGATTAATAAATCATTTTAAATTATGTGCTTCACAGTATCATTTGAAGGAAAAGCCATCAAGGCAGTGAAAGAGCACCTGCTGATCAACAAGGATTTAAGAATGCGTGGTGAGTTTAATGATACCTTCTACTTAGTATCCGGCTTTTCTCACCCAAAACTGCCTGTAATAAAATATGAATCGGTTGATGTTTCTGAATGGGGACTGATCCCATCTTTTGCAGCAAATGAAGATAAAGCAAATGAAATTGCCAACATGACACTCAATGCGAGAAGCGATACAATCCACGAGAAACCTTCTTTCCGCAATTCGATAAAGGATAAAAGATGCATACTCCCACTCGATGGCTTTTACGAATGGCAGCATATTAACAAAAAGAAGCAACCATACTATATTTATCCATCAGACGGAACGGTCTTTTACCTTGGATGTATTTATAATACCTGGATAAACCGGCAAACCGGAGAAGTGCGCGACACCTTCTCAATCATTACAACAGATGCAAATCAATTGATGGAGAAGATACACAACACAAAAAAACGGATGCCTCTGATATTGCCAAAAAATGCTTTGCAAGAATGGGTAGACCCCAGTACCAAAATCAGTTCTGTTGACAGTTTGATGACAACCTACTCTGCTGAACTTATGAGTGCCTATACAATTTCACCTGATGCCGGAAATTCCAGAATTAATAGAAATATCCCGGAGATAAAAAATAAATTCATTTGATTTGTTTTTATAAATAATGTTCGTACATTTGCGAACAATAAAATTTATATGTGGAGAATTTGAAGCAAAAAATGAGTGTAGCAGACCAGGAATTGGCGGCAAGGTTCGCAAAAGCTCTGTCACACCCCACCCGCATTGAGATACTGGTATTTCTGGCATCTCAGGATAGCTGCTTCTTTGGCGATATACATGATGAATTCTCTATTGCTAAATCCACAATGTCACAGCACCTGAAAGAGTTGAGAGATGCGGGACTTATTAAAGGAGAGATTGAAACGCCAAAGGTTAGATATTGTATCCATAAAGAAAACTGGGAAACTGCCCGAAGATTATTAAGTAATCTTTTTAGCTTATTTGATGGGAAAGAGGTAATTTGTTGAAATAGCATATATTTTTTACCCACATTGTTCGTTGTTCGACGAACTATGAATTCAATTAATAGAACTTTTCTGATCAGAATAAAATTATAAAAATAAAAAAGTGAAGTTGATATTAGGAAAACAATTAAACTAAATATATCCGATAATACTATTTAACAAAAAGATTAATATGGCAAATAAAAACAAAGCTACAGGAATCAGTTTTTTTAATAAATACCTGTCAGTATGGGTAATACTATGTATGGCAGCAGGAGTATTAATAGGAAGATACTTACCTGCAATACCCGGATTTTTAGGCAGATTTGAGTACGCAAATATTTCTATTCCTACTGCAATCCTTATCTGGGTTATGATATACCCCATGATGATGAAAGTAGATTTTCAGAGTATTAAAAACGTAGGCAAGAATCCGAAGGGATTATACCTGACATGGATAGTAAATTGGCTGATAAAGCCCTTTACAATGTATGCTATTGCATCATTTTTCCTTTTTATAGTATTCAAGAACTTAATAACTCCCGAACTGGCTACAGAATATCTTGCAGGAGCAGTCTTACTGGGAGCAGCACCTTGTACAGCGATGGTTTTTGTGTGGAGCACTTTAACAAAAGGCAGTCCTGCTTATACAGTTGTACAGGTAGCGACCAATAATTTAATAATATTAGTAGCGTTTATCCCTATTGTGAAGTTGTTACTTGGAGTAAGTAATGTAACTGTTCCATGGGATACACTGATACTGTCAGTCGTTCTTTTTGTTGTAATTCCATTGGCCGGAGGTATTTTAACCAGAGTGAGAGTTATTAAGAAAAAAGGGTTGAAGTATTTCGAAAAGAAATTTTTACCTAAATTTAATGGTGCAACAACTGCAGGGTTATTATTAATGCTGGTGCTCCTTTTCTCTTTCCAGGGAGAGACAATTTTGAATAATCCATTGCATATATTACTTATAGCAGTACCACTTACTATCCAGACATTCTTTATTTTCTTTATAGCTTATGGTGCTGCCAGATTAATGAAATTGCCTTTTAATATTGCAGCACCTGCCGGCTTAATTGGTGCATCTAACTTCTTTGAATTGGCAGTAGCAGTTGCAATCGCACTGTTTGGGATGAATTCTCCTGCGGCTTTAGCTACAACAGTGGGCGTACTAACAGAGGTTCCTTTAATGCTATTATTAGTATATATAGCAAACAAAACAAGTCACTGGTTCCCGAAACAGGCTCCTTTATACAGAGAGTCAAAACACCTATCGAAGCCAATTACAACCCAAATTACGGAATCATAAATATAAAAAAATGATAAAATGTTTAAGCAAAATTGAAATATAAACCAAAATAGATTTTATAGATTATGAAAACAAAAATATTGATTCTTTGTACAGGTAATAGCTGTCGCAGTCAGATGGCACATGGTTTTCTGCAGTCGTTTGACAGCCGCTTAGAGGTGTTTTCTGCAGGTACAAAGCCGGCAGAGAAAGTAAACCAAACAGCAGTAAAGGTAATGTCTGAATTGGGCATAGACATTAGTAATCATGTTCCTCAAAATGTAGACAATCAGATAGGAAAGGAATGGGATTATGTTATCACTGTTTGTGATAGTGCCAAAGAAACCTGCCCTATATTTTCAGGCAAAGTAAAACATCGTTTACATATTGGCTTTGAAGACCCATCAGAGGCAGTAGGTACACCTGAATTTATAATGAGTGAATTTTATAGAATACGTGACGAAATCAAATCACGATTTCAGGAACTATATACCGATAAATTACTTCCGGAATTATCAGCTTAATAAAACAAGCGTTCATTTTTCAAATCCCCTTGATTTTAATAGGTATTCGAGGGGATTATTTTTTATTTAACTCTATAGTTTCAATAATCTAAAAGAAATTTAGCATTAAAGAAAAAACACCCGTTCGTATATTTGCGAATAGAAAAACTGTTCGTATATTTGCGAACTAAATGAATTGAATTTCAGTTACAATAAAATTTTTTATGTCGAAAAAAGAATTTACAGAAGAGCAGATCAGAATTTCTCGTGTTGCCAAAGCACTTGCTCATCCTGTAAGGATTGCAATTTTACAGTTACTGGCCAACGAAAGCTGCTGTTATCATGGCGACATGTCGGAAATTATTCCTGTAGCTAAAAGTACCCTATCACAACATCTAAACGAACTGAAAGAAGCAGGACTTATTCAAGGTGAGTTCACTCCACCTACAATAAAATACTGTATAAACAGAGAGAACTGGGAACTTACAAGAGAGATGTTTAGTTCATTTATTGACAATATTACAAAGTAAAAAGTTATTGTTAATTGAAATAATCGATATTAGTAATCCTACAAACAAAAGTTTTAAAAAATCTACTCAAAATAAGAACAAAACAATCTTTAATAAATGAAACAACAAATTTAAAATAGAAATAATCATGGAAGTATTGGTATTAGGACCAGGTTGTAAGAATTGTGTGTTGACATACAACACAATCAGTAAAGTTGTAGATGAAACCGGTGTTGATGTAACAATCCGGAAGGTAGAAGATATAGTGGAAATAATGAAGTATAACGTGATGTCTACCCCGGCAGTAGTAGTTGATGGAGAGGTAAAAATCAAAGGTCACGTACCTTCTGAGGCTGAAATAAAAAAAATATTAGGAGTTTAACCATTCATTTTCAATGGAAACAAAAAAAGAATTAAAATATCTGGTGTGGCTAGTGCTGATTTTTGGGTTGATATTTTTTCTTCCTCTAAGCAGTGAAAGCTTTATGACTGCAATCTACGCAGCACTGGATCTATCAAAATGGTATGCACGAGAACATGTTATCCTCTGCCTTCTTCCTGCATTTTTTATTGCAGGAGTGATTGCCGTCTTTATCAGTAAGGGATCTGTGATGCGTTACTTTGGAGCGAACGCTAAAAAATGGCTCTCATATACGGTTGCCTCTGTTTCAGGTGCAATCCTTGCAGTGTGCTCATGTACTATTTTACCTCTATTTACAAGTATCTACAAAAGGGGTGCGGGACTAGGACCTGCAATCGCATTTCTATACTCAGGTCCTGCCATCAGCATACTCTCAATCATCCTCACCTGGAGCATCTTAGGCACAGAGATGGGGATAGCACGCATGATAGGGGCTATACTCTTTGCTGTTATTATCGGACTGATAATGGCCTTTATCTTCCGTAAGGAAGAGAAAGTAAAACAGGAAGAGCAGATAAACTTCGAGGCTCCTCCTGCCAAACGACCTATCTCGCATACCATGCTTCTCTTTTTCACATTGGTGTTAATTATGGTTTTTGCTAACTGGGGTGCGCCTGAATCGGGAGATACCTCGAGTGTATGGTTCTTTATTTTCTCAAACAAGTGGTATATCACAGGCTTACTCGGGTTATTGCTGGCTTACTCTTTGATAAAAGTTTTAAAGATTAAGTGGCAATGGGTGATTTTGGGTGTAATAGCTACTGCGCTGTCGGCATTTCTGACCAACCGATTTATCTCCGACAATAAAATGACACCTATGGTACCCATGCTAGTAGGTGTCGCTGCTCTTTCTATAATAACCCTCTTCGATAAAAATGATGAGGAAAACAAAGAGTGGACACTCTCAGCCTGGGGTTTCACAAAGCAAATTATGCCATTATTAGCCATTGGTGTGGTGATAACCGGATTCTTGCTGGGATCAACTCACGACAATGTTGCAATCCCCGGGGTGGTACCCAACGAATGGGTCGAGTGGGCAGTTGGCGGTAACTCCCTACTTTCCAACTTCTTCGCCAGCATTGCAGGAGCCTTTATGTACTTCGCCACACTCACCGAAGTGCCAATAGTACAGGGACTACTGGCAAGCGGTATGGGAAAAGGTCCGGCACTGGCTCTTTTACTTGCTGGCCCCTCTGTTTCACTACCCAACATGTTGGTAATTCGAGGCGTGATGGGCACAAAGAAAACCGTAACCTATATTGCATTAGTGGTGATTATGGCTACGTTAACAGGGATGGTCTATGGCAATTTCTTTTAAGAAATTGCCGTAGTAAATTAATATATTATTCAATCTCTTTTACTCCGTTTGAGTGGACAAAAAGGATATTACCTAATTCGTCATATCCGTTGAATAACTCTGTGTTATTATTTTTAAAACTGTTTTCATTAAATCCAATCATTGTGAGTCCGGCATCATGAGATTTTGAACAGATTATCTCTTTCACACTCTTATTCTGATCTTTAATAATAACATCAACATTATTAGAAGTGATTGGCAAGCGTCCTGTTTCAACCAACTCAATCATCTGTTTTCTTACATTTTCTGCATCCTCTTCGTTACAGATATTAAAAAGCTTTATATTAGCTTTTTTCCAATCGGGATGCCCCAGGATAATAAATCCAAGCAGAATCATTAAATTTGTATTTTCTGTATCAAAACTTCTTACCCAAATATGTACGCCATTTTCATACAATATTGTTTTTTGAGTGGATGCAAGAATACAAACATCAAAGCCTCCTGCATTGACCATCCGGAAGTTATCAATTATATCATGTAGTTCACTATGGTCGTTTTTTTCAAATTCAAAAATCACCATATTATTTTCCATGCCGGCAATACCCGGTATCTGAATTGACTGAGCTATTGCAGAGGTAGTTGAAGGAGAAATTATTGTATCTATATAAACATGGCTGGAAGGCTCGAGGTTGGTAACTAAACTTTCTAATTCCTCCTCGGCTTGAGCAGATGTTTTTCTCGAAAAATAGCCGTCGATAAGATGCAGATATGTGCCAAAACCATATTTGTATGAAATCCATTCGATCAGATTTAATGCATTGCTACGCTTGAAAGTGTTTTTTGAGATACATATTGCACTCGGTCTCCAGTCGTTTTTTAATGAATCTCTTGTTCTTTTCTTTTGCAAATATATCTGTATATCCCTATTCACTTTAAACAGGGCGTTGGCAAACAAAGAAGCAAATCCCTTTCTCTCCTTATGGTAATTATCCATGTAAAGGTAAATCAATGTTATTGTCGTGAATGCTATCAATGTATATATCATACTTATCTGAAACATTACCCAAACAGCTGCCATAAAACCAAGCAATGAGATGTACCATTTGGATCTAAAAGATGGTCTGTAAGAAGGAGATGATCCAAAATGATTAAGAAAAGAGATTAGACACAATGACCCGTAAGTCACCAAAAAGAACATTGTAATAATTTGCGCCACAATATCTACCCCACCTATTGACACAAAAACTAAGGCGATAAGACAGGTGATAATGGATGCGTTAACAGGTTCATTATCTTTATCCTGCGTTTTACTGATCCATTTATTGGCAGATTTTATTGGTATAGAATTGTCAAGAGCAATGGCTTGAAGCGTTCGTGGTCCCACCATTATAGATCCCAATGCGGACGAAAATGTGGAAGCAGCTAAACCCAAAGGTACTATTATACTACCAAACAAAGCTATCTCGGCCATTATTAGCTGATTTTCTGAAAGCTGTGAAGAAGATGCGGAAATCGAGAGTTTATATGCAATGAAAAAATAAGCAATAAAACTGGTTAACGTTGCTGCTATGGTGCCAATAGGAATAGATTTGCTCGGTTTTTTCAAGTCACCAGACAAACCTACCCCCGCAGTCATTCCGGTAAAGGCAGGAAAGATTATCGAAAAAACCACAAATAGCTGACTGCTATTCATCCATTTTGCATTAGATTCAAAATACGTGGCAACGTCCCCTTCAACAGGTTTGCCAAGAAAAAAAAGTATTATCGAAAGAATAAGCAAACCTACTACCAAATACAAAGCCTTCATTCCCATATTGGCACCCTTAACAATCACCAAAACCGACAGGAGCAGCATCATCGGTACACTGATAACCTGACGCGGCAACTCAATTCCAAAATTATTATTCATAAATTCGAAAAAAAAACCAAATGCCTCTGTAAATGCAATAATATAAAAGGCTACACTTATAGTTTGCGACAGATAAAGCATAATGCCGAGGGTGCCTCCAATATTCAGTCCAAATGAGCGTGAGATGATAAAATACTCACCTCCTCCTTCAACCCGCTTGTTGGTGGCAAGTTCAGATATGGCCATGGAAGTTGGAATAGTTACCATATTACCTAAAATGATAAGTGCAAAAACACCCCAAAGACCAACTGTGCCTACTGCGTAACCAAAACGCAGAAAAAGTATCGCACCGAATAATGTTGCAATTGCAGTAAAGTAAACTGCCGAAGTTCCAAACTTTTTCACTTGTTTGCTCATGGTTTTTTATTTTGAAAGACTCAAAGATAAAAATAAATTCTATTAAACTTTGTTTAATAAGAGTTGTTGAACTCTAATAAGACAAAACAACATTATGCATATTATAGACATTATTATTATGACAGTTTATATGCTCACAGTGATGGGTATAGGAGTTTATTTCTGGAGAAAAAACAAGAATGCTGACGATTACTATGTAGGAGGTCGCTCTATGAATAAGTTTGCGATCAGTCTATCAGTAGTAGCCACCGACGTGGGAGGTGGCTTTTCAATCGGTTTGGGAGGACTGGGATTTCTTATGGGACTTTCTGGTTCCTGGATGCTCTTTACCGGACTACTTGGGGCTTGGCTGAGTGCTGTTTTTTTAATCCCGAAAGCAGGTAAGCTTTCAAGTAAACTAAAAATTTACACATTCCCCCAATTGTTCGAATACTTTTATAGTCCACGCGTAGCACTACTGGCTGGTATTATTTCAGCCATAGGATATATTGGCTTCACCAGTTCTCAGCTACTGGCAGGTGCTAAACTGGCATCTGCTACTTTTGCAGATCTGGATATGACCACGGCACTTATTGGAATGGGAGCAATAGCAGTAATTTACACAGCAATAGGAGGTCTTAAAGCTGTTGTGTACACAGACGTAGTACAGTGGATAGTTCTGTTAACAGGGTTGATATTAATTGGTATACCTCTGGCTTATAATGCCATTGGAGGCATTGAAGTGATTCGCGAAACGCTGCCACCCGAATTCCTAACACTAAATAATATTAAGTGGTATACTATAGTTAACTGGGCTGTGACCATCATACCAATCTGGTTTGTGGGGATGACGCTTTACCAGCGATTATATGCCTCACGCACACCAAAAGAAGCGCAGAAGGCCTGGTACATTGCGGGCATATTTGAGTGGCCTATCATGGCTTTTATGGGTGTGATTTTAGGACTATTTGCTCGTGTGGCGTTTGAGAATGGCATGTTTGCATATATTGGATTTAGTCCGGATCAGATAATGGATGCCGAGATGGGGCTTCCATTATTACTACGAACCATATTGCCTGTTGGACTAATGGGATTAATGATTGCTGCTTATTTTTCGGCAGTGATGTCTACTGCTGACAGTTGTATTATGGCAGCATCGGGTAACATCGAAAGTGATATCTTAAAGAAGATACGTCCGTTGCCAAAAAATAAAAGAACTCGTTTAATTCAATCCCAGCTCATCACACTGGGTATTGGAGTGTTAGGACTGCTGATAGCTTTACGGATGGAAAACGTTCTGGAGCTTATGCTACATTCCTACGCTTTTATGGTGAGTGGTCTTTTTGTGCCGGTCTTGGGTGCTTTTTTCACAAAACGAGGGAGCGCTACTGCAGCATTTTGGGCAATGATTATAGGTGGAACTACCACACTGAGCTTAACTCTACTATCGGTGCAGCTCCCATACAGTCTTGATCCGAATATCTTTGGAATCACAGCAGCAGCTGTTTGCTATTTAATACTGTCAATATTATTTCCCGGGCGAAAAAAAGTATTAGCTTGATGAATCAGTAATTTTATAGTAGAGTCAAAATCAATATCTTTGCACGGTTTTTTGTTTTAGGTTAAACTTTTTAGGAGTCATCTTATGGAATATTCTATTCCCAAATTATTGGGAACATCAAAAGCTGTGAATTATAAGACAGAGATTTTATCATGGCTAACTGTTGCTTTAGCATTAGTTCCTGAAGCAATTGCATTTGCAATGATTGCCGGTTTCTCACCCCTTACAGGATTATATGCAGCGTTTGTAATGGGTTTTGTGACCTCAATACTTGGGGGGCGACCTGCTATGATTTCTGGAGCAACGGGAGCAATAGCCGTTATTTTTGTCAGCTTAATCACTCAATTGCGAAGTGAAATACTGGGAATTGGCAATGAGCAAATAATGCAATTTGTATTTGCAACAGTAAATCTGGCCGGGGTATTACAAATATTGGCAGGTGTACTAAAGCTTGGAAAATTTATACGATTAGTTCCCCACCCTGTCATGTATGGTTTTGTAAACGGTCTGGCTATTATCATATTAATGGCTCAGTTTCCAAATTTCACATCAATAATTGAAGGCAATCCTTCACTAACAGAATTCTTTTCTGGGATAGCTGTTTCTGATAGTGCATTACTAAACAGCGGCTTTATTGAACTAATTACAATGGTCGGTCTTGTAGTGTCAACAATGCTGATTATCTGGCTTTTCCCTAAGATAACCAAAGCCGTACCATCTTCATTAATTGCAATTATTACAATTTCGGCAGTTGTAGTGCTTTTTGGAATACCAACTACATCAGTTGCCGATACTTTGGCACCCGGCGAGACAATTAAAGGCAGCTTTCCTCCACTGACCATTCCTGCTATTGATTTTAACTGGCAGACTTTAACACTGATTTTCCCTTATGCTGCAATTATAGCGGGTGTAGGACTTATAGAGAGCCTTTTAACTCTTAACCTTATAGATGAAGTTACTGAATCGCGCGGTAACGGAAACAGAGAATGTATAGCACAGGGGACAGCAAATATTGCTTCAGGATTCTTGTCTGGTATGGGCGGTTGTGCTATGATTGGACAAAGTTTAATTAATACATCCTCGGGAGCGCGAACCAGATTATCGGGCATCTTTGCTTCTATAATGCTGCTTGTTTTTATTATGTTTGGATCAAGCGTGATTGAGAAGTTGCCCATGGCAGCATTAGTTGGTGTTATGTTTATGGTAGCTATAGGAACTTTTGAGTGGGCAAGCCTGAAGACATTCCGCAAAATGCCCGTTACAGATGTATTGGTAATGGTTATTGTGACCATTATAACAGCGGTTACACATAATCTGGCAGTAGCCGTTCTGATAGGTATTATTATCTCTGCTCTTGTTTTCTCGTGGGAAAATGCAAAACGAATCCGTGCGCGTAAATCAACAGATGAAAATGGTATTAAGCATTATGAAATTTATGGACCGCTATTTTTTGGATCCATTAAAGCTTTCTCTGAGAAATTTAATCCTGTTGAAGATCCGAATGAGGTAGTTATTGACTTCAGAGAGAGCCGCATAGTAGATATGTCGGCAATTGAAGCGGTTAATGCAATAACCAAGAGATACCGTAAATATGGGAAAACAGTATACCTGAGACATCTTAGTGACGACTGCAAGATTCTTCTTAAAAATGCAGATGCAATTATTGAAGTTAATGTTATAGAAGATCCATGTTATAAGGTGGTTACAAACAAAACTAAGCCTCTTGTAAGATAAAAAGCTTTACTTAAAACATTTAGTAAAAGCCTAATAAAACTGCTGAATTGAAAATATTAATTAATTTTGCACAACAGGGAAGATAAATCCCATTAATTAATTTTATTCACCAGCGTTTTAACACAAATATCTTATGAAAAATTTGTTCTATTTTTTCGCCATTAGCTTATTTGCAGTCTCCTTTTTAAGCTGTAACTCTAAGAGTAATCAAAATCAAAACAACAATCCTGTTGTAGAAACAACTTACGGTGCAATATCAGGAACAATTGAAGATGGGATCTTCACTTTCAAAGGGGTACCCTATGCAAAGGCTGATCGATTTATGCCTCCACAGGAGCCTGATTCTTGGGAAGGAGTACTCGAATGTAAAGACTTTGGACCGGTGACCAAACAAATTGTGGCATGGATTCCGGATTCTACTCAAGACGAAAAAGAGCTGTTTAGTGTAAACGTTTGGTCGCAGGGTATAAATGACGGGAAGAACCGTCCTGTAATGCTTTGGTTGCATGGGGGTGGCTTTCATGTAGGAAGCAGTAATGACCCTATGACTTATGGCAAAGCAATGGCAAAAAAGGGTGATATTGTAATGGTATCCGTTAATCACCGATTGAATATTCTTGGTTTTCTTGATTTGTCGGCAACTGGCGATAAGTATGCACAATCAGCTAATGTTGGGATGCTTGATATTGTGAAGGCACTTGAATGGATTCAGAAAAACGCAGAAAGATTTGGCGGAAACCCTAACGATGTAACTATTGTTGGTGAATCAGGAGGTGGCGGAAAAGTGGGAACACTAATGTGTATGCCCACTGCAAAAGGTTTGTTTCACAAGGCTATTATTCAGAGCGGGACACTGTTGAATACAATGACAAAAGAAAAATCACAAGCCTTAGGTTTAGCCGTACTTGAGAACTTGGGAATTACGCCGGACGAAGTGGATAAAATAGATAAAATACCTTACATGGATCTTGTTGAAGCAGGAAATGATGCGATTTCTAAATTTTCAGGTCAAAGAATTCCAGGCACACCTACAATGTATGGTTTTGCACCTTCCGTGGATGGAGAAGTTTTGCTACAACAGCCTTTTAGTCCGGGTTTTGCTGATATTTCTTATGATATACCGGTTATGATTGGCACCACGCTAAACGAGATGATGCCAACTGCTTATGGCGAAAAGGATCTGACAATGGAACAGGCTAAGGAGCGCTTAATAAAGGTGTACGGCGACAAAACCAACCAGTACATTGAACTGTTCGCAAAAGCTTATCCTGAGTATACCCCACAGGATCTACTTTCCATTGATACAGCATTCAGACCATATACCATACGTACTGCCGATGCAAGGTCTTTAGAAACAGATGCTCCCTTGTATGTCTACTTTTTAGCATGGAAAAGCCCGGTTGAAGATGCATCTAAGGGATCTTTTCATGGTCTGGACATTCCTTTAGCATTTTATAATGTTGACCTTAGACCTGACTGGACAGGCAATTCTGAAGAAGCATGGAATTTATCAGACAAAATGAGCTCTGCATGGATTAACTTTGCTAAAACCGGCAACCCTAATGTAGAGGGTGTACTACCTGAATGGGAAACTTATACTCCCGAAAACGGGGCTACAATGTATTTTGACAACGAATGTAAAATTGTAAATAACCACGACAGAGATCTGATGAGTTTTATAGTTCCTGTTGATTAATTATTTCTGAGGTGTTAACTCAATATTTTCATAATAGCATTTGGGTAATTATCGTGAATTAGAATGTTGTATCTTTGTTATATGAAAACAGAAGATAAAAACAAACAGATACTATCCAATCTGGGTATAGACCGTCTCAACGAGATGCAGAGGGAAGCTCAGAAAGCGATAATCAACGAGCAAAACGTATTGCTATTATCCCCTACCGGTTCAGGAAAGACGCTTGCCGTTCTTCTCCCTATTCTTAAATTATTGGATGAAAATATCAATAAAGTACAGTGTCTAATTATTGTACCGTCGAGAGAATTGGCCCTTCAGACAGAACAGGTGTGGAAAAAGCTGGGAACAAAATTCAAGGTAAATGTTTGTTATGGCGGGCATTCTATTGAAACCGAACTAAAGAATCTGAGCAACCCGCCCGCTTTGCTTATCGGTACTCCCGGGCGATTGACAGATCATCTGGAAAGGAAATCGTTAGACACCGATTCCATTAAAATATTGGTGCTGGATGAGTTCGATAAATCATTGCAATTAGGCTTCCAGGATCAAATGGATACCATTATCAGCCAACTGCCTTCAATCCAAAAAAGAGTATTGCTTTCTGCCACATCTGATGTTGAGATTCCAGACTTTGTAGATATGATATCTCCGGTAACACTTGACTTTCTGGAGGATGAGAAAAGCGAGGCTCTTGCTATTAAGCTTGTTGAGTCTCCCGAGAAAGACAAGATCAACACTTTGTTTCATTTAATATGTTCTCTCAATTCAGAACCGGCTCTTATCTTTTGTAATCACAGAGAGTCAACAGAGCGAGTTGCTGATTTATTAAACATGAAAGGTATTCAAGTTGGTTATTATCATGGAGGTATGGACCAGGACGACAGAGAAAGGATACTCGTAAAATTCAGAAATGGGAGTTTGAATTATCTGGTTACTACCGATTTGGCAGCCAGGGGACTTGATATCCCCGAGATGAATCATGTAATTCATTATCATCTTCCTGGTACTGAAACCGAATTTATTCACCGTAATGGTCGCACCGCACGAATGCATGCTTCGGGAACTGCTTATGTTATTCAATTTAAAGATGAAAAGGTTCCGGATTATATTCCTGACAATTTGGAGGTGCTCGAGCTTCTTAAGCTTTCAAACGGAATTACATTACCGGATACCCCCGAATATCAAACAATTTATGTGAGCGGGGGTAAAAAGAACAAACTGAATAAGGGTGATATTGTTGGATTCTTTTTACAAAAAGGAAAACTCGACAAATCAGATATTGGGCTTATAGAAGTAAAAGATTTTATATCTTTCGCAGCCGTTCGTGCATCGGTTGTAAAATCGCTGCTGGCTAACATTAAGGATGAAAAAATGAAGGGAAAAAAATATAAGATTGAAGTAGCAAAATAATGCAAAAATTAATATCCTATCCTCTTTCCGCTATATACTACCTGTTGTTTGGATCTACGCTGGTAATCTTCCATGTTATTCAATGGATATGTTTCAATCTGTTTGGATATGAGGCACACAAGAAGAGTGCTGATGCTTTAATGTTCTTCCTTGTACTGAATACCTATATCTTGGGTACCAGATATAAGGTTACCGGATTAGATAATCTTCCTTTAGGTATCCCGCTAATAATCGCCTCCAATCACCAGAGTTGGTATGATATCGCCGCTTTAGGCTGGTTTCTGCGAAAAGTACATCCAAAATTTGTCAGTAAGATAGAACTTGGGAAAGGCATTCCAAGCATTTCGTATAACCTGAGACATGGAGGATCGGTACTCATTGATAGAAAAAATGGAAAACAGGCCATCTCTGAAATCCAGAAAATGAGCAAATACATAGAGCTACACAAGCGCTCTGTAGTGATATTTCCCGAAGGTACACGCAGCAATTCGAGCAAACCAAGACCATTTGCCGAAAACGGCCTGAAAATTCTTTGCAAATACGCTCCTTCCGCTTATGTTGTTCCCGTTACAATCAACAATGCATGGAAAATGACCCGATGGGGATCTTTTCCGTTAGGCTTAGGCAACACTCTTGAATTTATAATCCACGACCCAATCCCGGTAAAAGAGATGCCATTTCAAGAACTTTTTGAGAAAACAGAACTACAAATTACTCAAAGTATTCGTTGAAGGTAAAAAATACAACACAACATACATAATACATCACCCATAATTCGAAGTAAGTTTACACTGACAAAAACCTTACTTTGCCCTCTTTTAAAAGGAGAACATAAGAGCGAGGTAAGGGCAAGTTAAGAACCAGTTAAGAATTAGGTTGCAGTATGGTCTTTTCATATAAAACTCCTTCACCCAATCACCAAATGCTTTATTGGTAAGAATTTTGTCAACAATCTCGCTGTTCTGCTCTACCCTGCTAATTAGTACATTAATAAAGTTATCATCAAAGGCAAATTTGAAAGTGTCCAGTCGGTTTACTTTTGCCTGTTTCTATCTGAATGCTTAATTGTGTGTCGGTTATCTGATTCATCGGCTTCAGATGGTAAGTAGCATTGCTGAAAAGATTACCACATCTTGCAAGAAATGTATGAGCCAAGCCCAGTAAATACCGCGTGTTTCAATGATAGATTTGGTGAGGAACCAGCCAAGGAATCCGGCAAACAATACTCCGACAATTCCTCCGGGGGTTCCCCAGTAATGGACTATTCCGAAAATAGCAGCCGATACAATAGGGATCTTTTTATCAGAAATTATGTCTTTCAAGCTTATGACCACCCCTAAACGGGTAATCATCTCTTCAACAAAAGAATTTATAAGTGAAAATAATAGAATGAAATGAAGATATCTAAGCCAGTTGTTCCAATTTATACTCTCTTGATTTATTACCTGAAAGAACACAACGACAGCCGTAACAGCTGTGATGATAATAGTAAAGTTGCGTCCGATATGTTTCCAGTTTTCTGTTTCTTTCGGTTTGATACCTATCCACGTCTCAGGTAAAATGGTTGCAGAAATTTCACCTTTTCTAAAATGGGCGGTGAATACTTCTTTTCGCGAATAACGAAAAACAATAAGCAGTAGAAAAGTTAATAATAGGGTTATTGGTTGATAAATGAGGTTTTTGTTTATTATCGCGGGAAGTGAGTTTAATAAAAAAACTGCTTCAGACCACTTCCCTATAAAAAGAAGTGATGCTGAAACAGCAATTACTAATAAAAATAAAATATAACTCTTTGGTTTCATATACAATATATTTCACCAATGGGTGCTAAAATGCTTATTATCTATTTAACTATTTCAAATTGATAAATTGGATCTCCTAAATAATTAATGAAGGTCATCTTCATCTTGTTTTTACCTATCGATACAACAGAGAAACCTTCGTCTGATGAACAGAACTCAGTATCGGGTCCTTGAATTGGTTCACGAGCAAGTGAACCTGAACTGTTTACTACATAGTTTACATCAGATCCGTCTTTCTTTAAATGCTGAAAAGTGTGGGAGTGACCGGCAACATATAGTGCTACATCATAATTACGTAATAGGGGGTCAAGTTTTTGTACCAGATCTTGCTCATCTACTCTTTTCTTTTCGGATACGTAAATAGGGTGATGCCCTATTACAATCTTGAATTCAGCAGTTGAGCTTGCCAACTGTCCTTCAAGCCATCGCAATTGTTTGGTGCTGTCTTGTTTGTGAATATCTATGTATTTGTTACCTTCTTCGTGGTAAGAACTTATAAGCGGTGTGGTATCAATAAAGAAAATCTCTGCGGTAGAGAACTCTTCGGCTTCTTCTTCATCTTCGGGTAAAACCTCAACAGTATAGTACCTGTCAGGCATTTCCCATCTGCGGGAAATATTGCTGTAGTCAATAACTGCCTGAGTATTGCCCTGATACTCATGGTTTCCTAAAATAGGGTACCATGGATCTCTCAGAGAAGGATGATCATAAATAAGTTCAAAGTTGGTCATCCAAAGCGGATCATGCACGCTTTCCACCCCACCCCAATGGTGTGTATCACCTGCTGCAACAATAAATTCTAAACCAACATCATCACTATCGGCATATTCACCCATTACTCTGGCAACATCCTTTTGTTTGTAATATCCGTTTCTCCCTAAATCGTTTGCTATAAAGAAATTATAACCATCTTCATAAGCAATTTCTACATTTATCTTTTTACTTTGTCCCTGAACAGCCGTCAATGAAAACATAACAGTGAGAAAAAGGACTAAAATATTTTTAAGCTTCATCTTATTTGAATTTTTAAATAATGAATTTTTGAATTGAATAATTTATCAGAATGTAACTTTAACGCCTGCATCAAAACGAACGTTGTAATATTCAGTTTGCATAGTGTATTCTTTGCTTCCCTGGTAATAACGCAACGGCTGATTTAGCAGATTGTTGACATTTGCATAGATATTAACATAATCTCCTACTCTTACGTTCATATTAAAGTCAAGATAGTTTACCTTGTCATAATATCTGTCGTAGAACGCCTCTTCTCCAAGCTCATCAATAAAGTCGGAAGCGAAGTTATAAGAAAGGCGAGCAGAGAATTTGCGGGTATCATAACCCAATGCAGCATTGAAAGTATGAGAAGGTGTTCCCGGCATACTCAATTCTTCATTTTCTCTACCTTCGTAATTAAAGTTTTTAACGCTTGAATGATTATAAGTGTAGTTAGTATATACATTAAAATGTTTAAGGAATCCGGGCAGGAAATTCAGGTTTTGCTGAATAGATGCTTCAAATCCAAACAGATTAGCATCACCGGCATTAATCGGACGTGTGAATCTGTCCCATGTATGATTATCAAATGTATGATTTGAAAGTCTCTCCTCTACTATAAAATCTATAATATCTTTATAAAATACTCCTGCTGAGAAAAGTCCGCCATTTACATAATACTCTGCCATAAGATCGAAGTTCATCGACTTTGTAGGCAAAAGCTCCGGATTACCAACAGTAATGTAATTTTCAATATTGCTAAAACTTTTTGTAGGTGCCAGGAAATCGTAGTTAGGACGTGCAAGTGTATTAGTCCATGCAGCTTTAACTTTAAAGTCATTGTTCACATCCCATTTTGCAATAACTGCCGGTAGAAAGTTGGTGTATGAATCATCTTCTGAAGAAACAGGTGTCAAAATCTCCTCTTCTTCATCAAACTGAAATGCATTGTATTTTGAACGAGTATTTTCAACCCTTAGTCCTAGTAAAAGATCTACTTTATCATATAGTCGCTGGTCATACCTGATATATCCAGCTGTAACTGTTTCGTCGGCATCAAAATTTGCCAATCCTTCCTCTATATCTTCTTCATATTCAAAATCACTGTTTTCTGCAAGAGAAATAGCACCAATCTCCTTAGTATTTGGGAATTGACCGGCTTTATAATCACCAGCGAGGAAATTGTCGCGTGTCTCATCAGTTGCAGTCCTGTGGATTAAATCATTAAATCCATCTTCATTAATAGGCTCGTATGAAATCAGTTCACTGTGGTTACTCTTGGATTTATCTTTAATGCTTCCTCCAAATTTCAGACTGTTCATCCAGCTGCCTGATGTATTAAAGGGAAGAGTAAAATCAACTTTAGCTGTTATATCTCTGTCGTCTGTATATCCATAGCTTTCTTCTAGTTCATCAAACTCAAAGCTGGAGATATTATTAATATCGACGGGTGAACTCCTGAAGTATGGTTTGCGTGTATCACTAAAGTCAAATTGCGTTTCCACATCTTCAACTATTACACCCATTGCACGTTCATGAGGACGCTCCTGGCTGGCTTTTGAGTAATTTCCTCCCCAAGTCATACCAAGGTTTCCAAAGAAATGTTCTCCGCCTAAAGAGAAAGACTGTACCTGCTGATCTTCAAGTCTTGCATTTTTTGTATCCGACGAGCCGAACTTCAAATCTCTTACTACTTCGCTGATATAACCACCATCGCCATCAGGTTCACTCTCAATGCTCATACGGTAGCGGGTCTCCCAGTCGCGTCGTTTATTATATAATCCGCTCCAATAAATTTTATGATCAGGATTAAATACATAATCGAATGCTAATGAGTAGCTCTGACGTTCACGCTGAACGTAATATTGACGTACTTGGTAATCTGCAGTATACATTTTACCATTATCATCCTTTTCCCATTCAAACTCTACATTATCAGAGCCTGCAGGGTTGTTTTGATAAGATAAAGCAAATACCATTCCCAGATTATCATTAAAATATCGATCTCCGTAACTGAAGCCCAAGTTTAATGTTGGACGTTCAGAAATAAGATTATAACCACTACCGGCAAGGGCAGTGATTCTTCTGCCAACTGGCTGACTCTTTGTTATCAGATTTACAGATCCTCCGATTGCATCTGCATCCATATCAGGTGTGATAACCTTATTTACTTCAATTGTCTGTACCATGTCAGAAGGGATAAGGTCGAGCTGAACAGAACGCTCACCTGATTCGGCCGAAGGAATACGTGTTCCGTCAATTTGCACAGAGTTTAAATTTGGATTTGTTCCTCTTATATGTCCGAATCTTGCTTCTCCCTGGTCATACTGAACATTTATTCCGGGGATACGCTTAAGGGCATCACCTATATTGGAGTCGGGAAATCGTGATACTTGATCTGCAGAAATAACATTAGAGATATTGATATTATTCTTCTGTTGTGACATAGCTTTGTGCTGTGAATTCAAACCTGTAACTACAATTTCCTTCATCAAAATTCCTTCACGCAGAACTATATTATCGAGAGATGAAGTTCTATTATTACTGATTACAATATCCTTCTCCTCCGGATTAAATCCTATGTATGAGATCTTTACTTTATAATTACCATCTTCAAGACCATTTAAACGGAAGAAACCGTTTACATCACTCACGGTGCCAATATTTGTACCTTCCACAGTAATTGTTGCTCCGGGCAATACGTAACCTGACTCATCAACAACCCTTCCGGTAAGTGCTCCGGGTGTGTTTACATTAACAGGATCTTCAATGGCATAGATTAAGCTGAATGCCTTTATAAAAAGCGTTAAAAGTGTAATTGTTTTTCGCATTATTTTGTCTTTAAAATATATTAAAGTGCAAAGTAACCTCTTTAATGTTACAGATTGGTTAACGAAAAATTAAGTTATTGTTACATCCCTGTTTGCTGTTACTGTAAATTATAATATTGTGATTGAATTAATTAACTTTGCTTCTAAAGCTTCTAAGCAGATAGGCATAATGTTTAATAAAAATTAAAATGAAACTTTACAAATTTATAACCACTGTTTTAGTATTAACCTTGTGTGCAAACATGGCTTATGGCGAGTCACCTGATAAAGTAACTGCTTTCAGATTCAGGGCAGACTTCACCGAAGACCTTGATGAAGATGCAGGATGGGCAGCTGATGTGAATGTTGCACCTGTGCAAACAGTAGACACACCATTCAGAGTCAGATTCGAAACTGAGACAGATGGATCTGAAAATATGCGTCAATATAGTTTACAGTATAGAATAAATGGAAGTAACTGGATATATATGGAGGCAGAGGAGTTTCCTTACGAATCAACCAATTCGCCAATTGCAAGTATAGTTAGTTGTGAGAATATTTTTGTTGGTGAAGAAGCGGAAGACTTACTAAATGTTTCCAAATTTACTTCAACCCCCGGAGCGGGAATTGCTCTTTCACCGGTGACACCCAGATGGATGCCACACGGAAATGGTAAGGAGTCGGCTGAATGGGAATGGGCTGTGGTTATACGTCACTGGTCTGATGGCCCCACACAGGTGAAGGATGGTGACCGTATATCGTTTAGAATGACAGATCAATACGGTGAACCACTTGCAGGCCTCGTACCTGAATTCACAGTCACGGTTCCGGAATACCATCTTGGTGGCACTTTTGTTGAAACACCCGCAAGAATTGGACCGTGGGAAACAGCTGATGGTCTGCTGTACTTCATAATGGAACCAACGGAGACTGACAACGTATTTATGATGGTGAAGTCTTCAGATGGAGGTAAAACATGGACAGAGGTAGATGGTAATAACCGTCCTTCGATTGGTGACCTTGAAGGTGTCGGGTCGGTAATGACTGATGATGGAATAATTCACATTGTACACCAAACTTCAGATGAGGTTATACATCACGCATTTGCAACTTCAGATAACACAGATACACCTGACCATTGGATTATAGACTCAGATACCATTTCGCTGCCTATTGAGCCGCCAACACAGGTAGCTGATGTGGTAGCACGTCCTGACGGCAGTTTAGTTGCAATATTTGGAGCAGACGATAAGCTTCATCTATCAATTCGCTCAACGGAAGGTATTTGGGGTAAGGAATTCCCACTGGATATAGATAAACCATATTGGCTAACCAGTCCGGCTCTTGTTGCTCGCCCTAACGGAACTGTAGATATAGCCTATAAAACCGTTTATGGACATGGCTGGCACAGGCAATTACTCATTGATAACACACTAACTGAACCGGTGCAGATAGCTGAAGAGATTGGATTAACGGAAGATGAGTCTATGTCAATTCTGCCACTCATTTATCTTCATGAAATAAACACACTGGTAGTGGTATACCGTGATATGGACGGTTATCTTTATATGATTTCAAAACCTGACAATGGTGAATGGAGTAAACCTTTGCAAGTATCGGATCGTGTGGTTGTAACTAATCCTGTTGATTCTGATCAGGTAGCAGCTGATGCGGTGGCTCACGATAACAGGGTTTTTGTGACATTTATATCTGAAGAGAACTGTAATATATATCTCTCAACCGTTCAGATTAATGAAGGATTAGCTGTAGAAGCTCCACAAATTAAAAGAATTGTAGCAGATATAGATGGTTCATGGGTAAGAGGTCAGGTTCTTCTTAATCAGTCACTGACACCCGTTTACGGACTTGTATATGATGCGGGGAGTTTAGGAGGATCGGGATTCAATAAATATATTGAAATACCTCTTAATTAATATTCAGGTAAATAAGTCATGAAACAAAAAAAGCACCTACAAATATTTGTTGCAAGTGCTTTATTTTTAGAGTGATCCGAGCGGGATTCGAACCCACGACCCACAGCTTAGAAGGCGTATTTATTTACATTTCTTATGTTTTCCTGATTTTTCTGATACTAATATAACAGACTTATTTACAATACATTTATAAATATATTTCTTTCATTATATTTCTTTATTTCACAATTATTT